>ERZ1645187.476-NODE-476-length-39398-cov-48.265003_pt1 | contig 39398 bp, 43 predicted proteins | sample MGYA00575352_ERZ1645187 | MGnify/ENA primary metagenome ERZ1645187 (study PRJEB40837, sample SAMN11349314) | freshwater sediment metagenome | isolation source: river sediment | host: Sediment | place: India: Wazaribad , New Delhi | collected 2017-02-21 ... | reverse complement strand
AGCGGCACGAAAATGGCCGCGGCGACGCCCGGCTTGTCGGCGACGCGCCGCAGGGTGATCTGCGCTTCGTCCTTCGAGAAGGCGATGCCGGTGACGACCTGCTTTTCCACAATATCCTCCTCGTCGCAAATCAGGGTGCCCGGCGTCGGCGCGGCGGGATCATCGAAGCTCGAACGCACGAAAGTCGGCACTTTGTGCAGCATGGCGACTTCAACCGAGCGCACCTGCAGCACCTTGGCGCCCAAAGACGCCATTTCCAGCATTTCCTCGAAGGCCACCTTGTCGAGGCGGCGGGCCTTGTGCACGACGCGCGGGTCGGTGGTGTAGACGCCGTCGACGTCGGTGTAGATGTCGCAGCGATCCGCCTTGATGGCGGCGGCGATCGCCACCGCGCTGGTGTCGGAGCCGCCGCGGCCGAGCGTCGCGATGCGGCCCGTCGCTTTGTGAACGCCCTGGAAACCGGCGCAGACGGCGACTTCGCCGTTCTTGCGGAAACCCTCGATGATGCCGGAGCCGTCGATATCCTCGATGCGGGCCGAGCCATGCGCGTCGGAGGTCATGATCGGAATCTGCCAGCCCTGCCAGGAGCGCGCCGGGACGCCCATGTCCTGCAACGCGATGGCGAGAAGGCCAGAAGTCACCTGCTCGCCGGAGGCGACGACGGTGTCATATTCGCGCTGGTCGTGGATGGCCGAGGCCTCCTTGCACCAGGCGACAAGCTCGTTGGTCTTGCCGGACATGGCCGAAACGACGACGGCGACTTCGTGGCCGGCGTCCACTTCGCGTTTGACGTGGCGCGCGACGTTGCGGATGCGCTCGACATTGGCGACCGAGGTGCCGCCGAATTTCATGACTAGACGGGCCATTGAAGGGTCCGGAAAATGGGAACGTGATTTGCACGCCCGCCGCCAGGCGGCAAAGCGTCGCTCGCGCGCGGCCGCGCGGGCGCGTATACATGAATGCGACGCGCCGGCCTGTCAACGCCGCTTCGCCGCCAAAAAAGGAGCGTTCCGCCCATGTCCCAGAGCGCCTCAGCGCCCGCCGGCGCCGCCAGCGTCGATCCGGAGGAAATCGCCCGGTTCGACCGGCTGGGCGAGGAATGGTGGAACCTGAACGGACCGATGCGCGGTCTGCACAAGCTCAACCCGGAGCGGCTTGCCTATCTGCGCGATCTCGCCTGCGATCATTTTCCGGCCGCGGACGGTCTTGCGCGCGACCCGCGCCGGGCGCGGCCGCTCGCCGGCCTGTCGATTCTCGATATCGGCTGCGGCGGCGGCATCCTGTCCGAGCCGTTGGCGCGGATGGGGGCGTCGATGACCTCCATCGACCCCGCGCCGGGCAATATCGCCGTCGCGCGCCGCCACGCCGAGGTGGGCGGGCTCTCCATCGATTATCGCCAGACGACGGCGGAGGATCTGGCCGAGGGGGCGCCGCTTTACGACATGGTGCTGACGATGGAAGTCGTCGAACATGTCCGCGATGTTCCCGCCTTCCTGCTGGTTGCCGGCAGCATGGTGCGGCCGGGCGGCCTGCTCGTGGCGGCGACGCTGAACCGCACGTTGCGCGCCTATGCGCTGGCGATCGTCGGCGCCGAATATCTGCTGCGCTGGGTCGAGCCCGGCACGCATGACTGGCGCCAGTTCGTCACCCCGGACGAGTTGCGCGCCGCGTTGCAGCGCGCCGGCCTGACCGTCTTCGACGAAACGGGCCTTACCTATAATCCGCTGGGCGATTCGTGGCGGCGCTCACGCGATATGGCCGTCAACTACATGATGGCGGCGCGGCGCGAGACGGCTTGAGTGCGCCGCCCGCAGATTGCGGCGAGCATTAACCCTAACGGGTTGTGAATCGGCCACACCCCTGTCGCAATTCTTAAAAATGAATTAACTTCGCTTTCGTTGGTTCGGCGGGGTTTCAGTGATGCGTAAGGCGGGATGGACCGGGGCTTTTCTCGGCGCGGCGGCTCTGATCGCCTTTGCGGCGGCGACGCCGGGCGCGGCCGGCAGCCTGCCTTCGGCGAGCTTCGCGCCGACCGGCGATACGACCAGCGTCCCTTACGGTTGGGTTGATTTCTGCCGTCGCTATGCGGGCGAATGCGAGACCGGCGGCGCTGTGCGCGACATTCGTCTCTCCGCCAAGACCTACAAGACGATTGTCTCCATCAACAAATGGGTCAATTCCAACATCGAGCCGATGTCGGACATGCTGCATTGGGGCGTCGTCGACCGCTGGGATTACCCCAATGACGGCAAGGGCGATTGCGAGGATTACCTGCTTCTCAAGCGCAAGATGCTGATGGAGGAGGGCTTCCCCCGTTCGGCGCTGCTCGTCACCGTCGTCAAGGACAAGAAGGGCGAAGGCCACGCCGTGCTGACGGTCAAGACCGATCGCGGCGAGTTCATCCTCGACAACATGACCGACAAGATCGTGTCGTGGGACAAGACCGGCTATCGCTTCGTCAAGCGCCAGTCGCAGGACAATCCGAACGTCTGGGTGTCGATCGGCGAGCCGACCGAAGCGCCGGCCTATGTGTCGCGCTGAGGCGTCGTGAGCGAAGACGCGCGGCGGATCGAGGCGGCTTTCGGCGGGCTCGATCTGATCCATTCTCTTTATGATCGCTTTCCCTGTGGCCTGCGCTTCGCGTTGGGCGGCAAGGCGCAGGCGGTCAGCGATCCATTGCCTTTTCTGCAGGCTGTCGATCGGGCGCGCGCGATTTTGCGGGCGCTCTGGCCGAAGCCTTCGACGGCGGCGCTGCTGATCTACATGCGCGAGGATGAGCGCGACGCGCGCGCGATGCATTCGGAAACCGTGGCGTCGCTTGCGTCATGCGGTTTGGATCCGCGCATGTTCCGCCATATCGGCGCAACGCCGAAAACATTGCATGCGGCAGATGGCGCGCCATACGACAGCTGGCTGCATATTCATTTCTGCGAGGCGCCTGTCGATTGCGACATGGCCGATCGCGCCCTTTGGGGGGCGATCGCGGCGGAGACGCCGATCCGGCCGAAGCTCGAGGGCTGCGCGCATCCGGTTTTCGTCGATTTCGGCGCCCGCATCGCGGCGCATGTCTACGACGATCGCTGGATGGATGTCGTCGCCATGGAGGCCGACAGTCTGCGCGTCCTGCATCGGCGATATGCCGACTGGATTTTCGAGGATCACGTGAAGCTGGCGTGAATTCGACCGCGCTTCAGTTGCGCTCGTCGGGCAAGACCGGCAGCGGCAGGACAGGCACGCCGTCTTCGATCAATTCCGCGGCCTCGGCGCGGCTCGCCTCGCCATGGATCGGGCGGGCCGGGGCGTCGCCCTCGTGAATGGCGCGGGCTTCCTCGGCGAAGCGCGGGCCGACGTTTTCGGCGCCTTCCAGCATGGCGGCGCGGATGGTTCTGACGGCGGCGCGCATCATCGCGCCGCGGTCAGGCTCGGGAGCCGCGGCCACATCGCGCGCGTGGCGGGCGATGGCCGGCGTCATCAACGCGCGCGTTACCTGCGTCGAGCCGCAAACCGGGCAGGCGACAAGGCCCTGCGCCGCCTGCGTTTCATAGGCGGCGCTGTCCTTGAACCAGCTTTCGAATTCGTGGGCTTCGGCGCAGGTCAGCGCGTAGCGGATCATGCCGCTTCAACCCGCCAGCAGGGCGTCGAGTTTGCCGGCGCGCTCGAGATCGTGCAGGTCGTCGCAGCCGCCGATATGGGTCGCACCGATGAAAATCTGCGGCACGCTGGTGCGCCCGCCAGCGCGCTCGGTCATTCTGGCGCGGCCTTCGCTGTCGCCGTCGACAGAGATTTCCTCAAACGCGACATCCTTGCCGCGCAAAAGCTGCTTGGCTGCGTGGCAATAAGGGCAGGTCGAGGTCGTGTAGATCGTGACAGGCTGCATGTCGGCTCCTTCGAGAGCCGTTTATATGGCGTTTCGGGGCGCCTGTCACAAGCCGCCGGCGACGACGCGGGCGAAAGCGAGAAGGTCGATCTCGGCGGCGCCGGCACGGCGCAGGGCGCGCGCGGCGGCATTGGCTGTCGCGCCCGAGGTGACGACATCGTCGATCAGCACGACGCGGCGCCCTTCCACGCAAGGCCGCATCTCGGGCTTCACCGCGAAGGCGCCTTGCAGATTGAGGGCGCGCTGACTTTTCGACAGGCCGACCTGCGGGCTGGTTCGCTTGATGCGCGCCAAAGCCAGCGGCTCGACGGGAACGCCGCTTTCGCGTGAGACGACATTCGCCAAAGCCGCCGCCTGATTGAACCGGCGCGCGAAAAGCCGCGCCCGGTGCAGCGGCACGGGGACGAGACAATCGGCCTCGGCCAGCAGTTCGGCGCCGGCGCGCGCCATCCAGCCGCCCATGGGGGCGGCGACTTCAAGTCTGTCGTGATATTTGAGGCGATGGACGAGGCTCCGCGCCGGTCCGTCCTCGAAAACAACCGCAGCGCGGGCGCGGGAATAGACCGGCGGATGCGCGATGGCTTCGGGCGAGAGCAGCCCCTCGGCGCCCAAATCCTGCGCGAAGGGAACGCCGAGTCGCTCGCAGAACGGCCGCTCGATGAAGCGCATCCGGCTCCAGCAGGCCGGGCACAGCGCGCCATGCGTTTCGACGGCGCGTCGGCAGGCGACGCAGACGGGCGGAAAGACGATGTCGACGGCGGCCTCGGTCCAGCGGCGCAAGGCAGGGCGCGCCGCGCGCCAGCCGCGCGTCAGGGGAGAAAGGAATGTCGCGCCGGGCGCCGTCATGCGGGAACCCTAATCCAGCTTTGACGGGGAGGCGAGCCGCGCGATAAGCACAGCGCCATGACGCCTGTCCTTTTCGATCGCGCGCTGCTGCGCGCCCGCCTCGCCCGCGCGCGCGCCGCCGGCGCGGAGGATTTTCTGCTGACGCGCGCGGTCGAGGATCTGAGCGAGCGGCTCTCGACGATCAAACGCGATTTCGCGCGCGTGCTCGATCTCGGAACGCCCGGGCCGCATCTGGCGCAGGCGCTGGCCGCGCCGGGACGAACCATCTGGCGGGCCGCGCCTTCCGCCGCGCTTGTCGGCGATGGGGCGTTTCTTCCTCTCGTTGCTGACGAAGAGGCTTTGCCGTTCGCGCCGGAGAGCTTCGACCTCATCGTCTCGGCCCTGAGTTTCCAGCATGTCAACGATCTGCCGGGGCTGCTGGCGCAGGCGCGGCGCTGCTTGAAGCCCGATGGCCTGTTTCTGGCCGCGCTCGTCGGCGGACAAACGCTGAGCGAGTTGCGGGTCGCCCTGGTGCAGGCCGAGGCGGAGATTTCGGGCGGGGCCAGCCCGCGCGTCGCGCCCTTCGCCGACGTGCGCGATCTTGGCGGGCTGTTGCAGCGCGCCGGCTTCGCGCTGCCGGTGACGGATACGGATGTTCTGACCGTGCGTTACGCCAATCCGTTCCGGCTGTTCGCCGATCTGCGCGCCATGGGGGCGACGAATGCGCTGGCGGCGCGCAGCCGCAAGCCGACCTCGCGTCGTCTGCTTATGCGGGCGGCCGAGATTTACGCCGAGAAATTCGCCGATTCCGATGGGCGATTGCGCGCGACATTCGAGATTCTCTTCATGTCGGGCTGGGCGCCGCACGAAAGCCAGCAGAAACCCTTGAAGCCGGGCTCGGCGCGGATGCGTCTCGAAGATGCGCTGAAAGCCTCGCGCAAGGGTTGACGCCGGGGCGCCGGGCTTGCGAATGCGAGGGGCCGGCCAGTCAACCGGGCGGTCGGTTTTTCCATCGCGCTTTCTTGGCGCGAACCGGTTTCCACTTCGCGCGAAAACGCTTTAAAAAACGCGCATGAGCAAACATCACCCCCGCGCCCCCCACCGCGACGAATTCGCCAAATTCCAGACGATCTCGCTGCGCTGGCACGACAACGACGCCTACGGCCATGTCAACAACGTCGTCTATTACACCTTCTTCGACACGGCGGTGAACCAGATGCTGATGGAGGCCGGCGTGCTCGACCTCGAAAGCTCGAAGATCGTCGGTTTCGTCGTCGAAACGCGCTGCACTTATTTTTCCTCGCTGACTTATCCGGGCAACGCCGAGATCGGCGTCGCCTGCGCGCATCTGGGGCGCACATCGGCGCGCTATCGCATCGGCGTCTTCGCGCAAGGGGCGGAACGGGCGGCGGCGGTAGGCGATTTCACGCAGGTCTATGTCGAACGCGGCGTGCAGAAGCCGGTCGAAATTCCGCCGGACGCGCGGGCGTTTCTGGAGAGCCTGCGGAGATAGCCGGTTTGGCGGATCGCGCCGATCCGTGATAGAAGCCGCGCCTTCCGCAAGACAGGACAGTCGATGGCCGAGGCCATGCCCATAGCCGCCACAAGCGGCGCGCCCGCAAGCGCGACGGTCAAACCGTCGCTGGTCGGGTTGACGCGCGCGCAGATCGGCGACGCCTTGCGCGCCATCGAAACGCCCGAGCGCGAAATCCGCATGCGCGTGAGCCAGCTCTGGCATTGGATCTATTTTCAGGGCGCGCGCGATTTCGGCGCGATGCTCAATGTGTCGAAGGTTCTGCGGGCCAAGCTCGACGCGCGCTATACATTGGCGCGGCCCGAGGTCGTCGCCGAACAGGTCTCCTCCGACGGCACGCGCAAATGGCTGATGCGCATGGCGCCGGTCGACGCGAAGGATCGCGGCGCCGAAATCGAGTGCGTCTACATTCCCGAGAGCGACCGCGGCACCTTGTGCATTTCAAGCCAGGTCGGCTGCACGCTCACCTGTTCGTTCTGCCACACGGGCACGCAGCGCCTCGTGCGCAATCTGTCGACGCAGGAGATCGTGTCGCAACTCGTCGTCGCGCGCGAGAAGCTGGGCGATTTCCCCGGCCTGACGCCGCCGACGGACGGGCTTGTTCCCTCCGGCGAGGGCGTGCGCGCCGTCTCCAACGTCGTGTTCATGGGCATGGGCGAACCGCTGTATAATTTCGACGCGGTGTGCGATGCGGTGAACGTGCTCGGCGACGGCGACGGCCTGTCGTTGTCGAAGCGGCGCATCACGGTCTCGACGGCCGGCGTCGTGCCGCAAATCGGCCCGCTCGGCGAGGCGGCCTCGCCCGCTCTCGCCATTTCGCTGCACGCCGTGCGCGACGATCTGCGCAACGAGTTGGTGCCGCTCAACAAGAAATATCCGATCAGGGACGTGTTGCAGGCCTGCCGCGATTATCCCGGCGCCTCGAACGCGCGGCGCATCACTTTCGAATATGTGATGCTGAAGGGCGTCAACGATTCGCCGGCCGACGCGCGCGAACTGGTGCGGCTGCTCAAGGGCGTTCCGGCCAAGATCAATCTCATTCCGTTCAATCCCTGGCCGGGCTCGAAATACGAATGCTCCGACTGGGAGACGATCGAGAAATTCTCCGACATCGTCTTCAACGCCGGCTACGCCAGCCCGGTGCGCACGCCGCGCGGCCGCGACATTCTCGCCGCCTGCGGCCAGTTGAAGAGCGAGACGGAAAAGCTTTCGGCGCGGGCGCGGCTGGCGGCGGGCGATTAAACCCGGCGCGAGCCGATAATCGCCAGCGCCGCGACGACGCAGGAGACGACCGCGTTCCAGCCGGCGAGAGACAGGCCGAAGATGCGAATGGCGACTTCGTCGCAGCGCACGACGCGGACATTCTGCAACTGCTTCAAGAAGTCTTCGGGGTTGGCGGCGGTCTGCATCTGTCCGGTGCAGCCGGCCGGGCCGGGCCAGAAGCCCCATTCGACGCCGGAATGATAGACGCCAAAGGCCATGGAGGCGTAGAAGATCAGCATCAGGCCCAGGAAGGCCGCCGGCAGCGCCGGGTGCGGCCCGGGTTGTTTCGCCAGCCAGATCGTCAGCGCGGCGAGCGGAATGCCCGCGTAATAAGGGATGCGCTGCTTCAGGCAGAGTTCGCAGGGCGCGTAGCCGAAAGCCTCGAACGTCCAGGCGCCGAGAATGGCGGCGAGCGCGATGGCGAAAATTGCGGCGGCAATTTGCGCGGCCGTCGCTTCGCGGATGAGGCGTTTGAGGGCGTCCATGGGACTGCCTTTCAGCTTATTATTACACGATCTTTGCCGCGGCCCAGAAGCCGAAGACGATGATCGCCAGAAGGATCAGCATGAAGGCGGCAAAATGGCGTTCGAGCAAGTTCTTGATCGGGCCGCCGAAATTATTGATCAGCGCGGCGAGGATGAAGAACCGCGCGCCGCGCGTGATCAGCGACAGCAGCACGAAGAGCGCGAAATTATAGCCAAGCAGGCCCGAGACGATGGTGACGAGCTTGTAGGGAATGGGGGTGAGGCCCTTCACCAGAATGAAGGCCCAGCCCCATTTGTCGTAGAAGGCGCGCAACGCGTCGACCTTTTCCGCATAGCCGTAAAGGCCGATGAGCCATTGGCCGAGCGTGTCGTAAAGCAAGGCGCCGATGAGATAGCCGACCACGCCGCCGGCGACGGATGCGATGGTGCAGAGGCCGGCGTAGAACCAGGCCTTCTGCGGCTTGGCCAGCGTCATCGGCACGAGAATCACATCGGGCGGAATCGGAAAGAACGAGCTTTCGGCGAAAGCGATCAGGCCGAGCGCCCAGGAGGCGCGCGGGCTCTCGGCGAGCGACAGGGTCCAATCGTAGAGGCGCTTGAACATCGGGGTTCCTGGCGATTCGGTTCAGACGGCGCCAGGCGCCGCAAGGGCGATAGCATCGCGCACGGCCCGACGCCAGCGGGTTTGGCCGCGTCGTAGAAAGCCGGTTGACCGCGGCCCGCGCCTCGCTATGATCCGCGCCGCTTCGGGTCGGCTCAACGACGCGAAAGCCCCTATGGCGGAACTGGTAGACGCGACCGACTCAAAATCGGTTTCCGCAAGGAGTGCTGGTTCGATTCCGGCTAGGGGCACCACTTTCTTCTCATTCCCCCTGTTCCGCCGCCTCAATAATGCGGCGGGGGCGGCTCCGGGCCGTCGTGGGGGCGTTGGGCGTTCTGCAGCTCCTCGCGCAGGCGCTGCATCTGCCGCTGCAAGGCGTCGATCTGGCGCCAATGCGTCGTGATGATCTCGTTGAGGTCGGCGATCGTGCGTTCGTGATGGGCGACGCGCGTCTCCAGCCGGTCGAAGCGTCGGGCGACGCTTTCGTGATCCGTCATTCCGGCCATCCCGCTTTCATCGCGCCCTCAGCTTGCAGCGTGCCGCGAGAAGACGCCGACGACCTTCTCATAGACCGGCCGTTTGAACGGGATGATCAGGTCCGGCAGCGCGGCCATGCGCTCCCAGCGCCAGGCGTCGAATTCGGGGCGGTGCTTGCCTGCGCCGGGGCGGTCGATATCGATCTCGCTTTCGTCGCCTTCAAAACGCAGGGCGAACCATTTCTGCGTCTGGCCCTGATAGCGGCCGCGCCACGACCTTTTCGAAATGTCGCCGGGCAGATCGTAGGAATACCAGTCCGGCGCCTCGGCGATCAGCGAGACCGTCGAGACGTTCGTCTCCTCCCACAATTCGCGCAGGGCGGCGCGATAGGGGTCTTCGCCCTCGTCGATGCCGCCTTGCGGCATCTGCCATTCATGGCCGGGGGCGACATGTTCGGGCTGTTTCTTGTTGCGGCGCCGACCGACGAACACGAGGCCGTCGCGGTTGATAAGTGCGATGCCGACGCAGGGCCGGTACAGGGGGGAGGTCATCGATTTCGTCCGGCGGAGGGGGCGGGAATGCGTTGCGCCGCCGAGCTGAAAGGCACAAGAGCAATGCCCCGCGACTCAAGCGCGCGGGCGAAGCGATTCAAACGGTCGATATTCTGCGGCAGGGCGCTGGCCATGCCGATGGCGGCGCCCTTTTCGCGGGCGATCGTTTCAAGGCGGGTCAGGCCGGCTTCAAGCGCGTTCGGTCCGCCGGCGTCGAGCGCCACATCGACGCGCGCGCCGGACAGGCCGAGTTTCGGCGCCAGCGTTCCCGCAAGGCTCTGCGGCGAGGCGCCGTCGTCAAGCCAGTAGAGGCCGCGCTCGGCGATCTCGCGCAGGACAGGCGTCAACGCGCCCTCGTCGGCCAACAGCCGCGCGCCGAGAAAATTGGCGATTCCGACATAGCCGGAGAAGCGGCTCATCTGCCAATGCAGATCGTCGAGATTGGCCGCGGCGTCGACGCCGGCGCGCAATGTGTGCGGGCCGGGATCCATGCGGGGATAATCGAATGGCTCCATCGGCGATTGCAGCAGGATTTCGTGCCCGGCCTCGCGGGCGCGGGCGGCCTGGCGCGGCAGATCGGCGCCATAGGGCGCGAACGCGAGCGTCACTGCGCCCGGCAGTCGTTCGATCGCCGCGTCCGTCACGCCGGGCGTCAGGCCGACGCCGCCGAGAATCAGGGCGATGCGCGGAGCGCCGGGCTTGAGCGCGCCGTCGGTCAGCATCGGGCGGGCGTAGACGTCGGCGGGGCGCGCGCCGTCGCCGCCGATGCGCGGCAAGACGCCGTGGCGGCTTTTTTCGACCAGACGGCGATCCGGCGCGGGCGAGAGTTTGAGGCCGACGGCTTCCGGCACCTGAATGATGAGCGCGCCAGGCGGGGCGGTTCCGGCAGGGCGGTTGACGCGCACGCCGCTCGCCTTTTCCACCTCTTCCGCGCTCGACGCGCGGTTGGCGCCGGCGATGGCGCCCGTCGAATCCTCGGGCTGCTGGGCTGAGGCGGGCGCGCGGCGCGCGGGCTCAAGCGGCGGCGGCGTGACGATGCGCGCGACGGCGTAGGGTTCGCCGCCCATCGGATCGCCCCAGACATAGGCGAAAACGGCCAGTGAAGCCGCGACAAGAGCGATGCCCGACGTCGCGATCAGGCCCCACGGCCGCTCCTTGGCGACGCGCGTCGGCGCGTCGGCTCCCAGAGGCTCGTTGAATTCGTCGCGCGCCATCGCCTGTGTCGGTCTTTCCGCGGCGTCCGACATGCGAACGCGCCTGCGAATCAAATGGTCCGCCACGCCATTGTGGTCAGGCGCGACGGACCCGTCGAGATCAAACACGCCCGGCCTTCGACGGGCGCGGCTGTCGTCACTTGGTTTGAGCGCCTTCCGCCGGCTTGGCGTCGGCGGGCTTGGCGTCGGCGCCGTCGGTCTTCTTCTCGGGCTGGGCCTGAGCGGTCTGCTTGGGGCCGTAGGCCGCGACGATCTGGTCGCGCGTCGCGCCGCGCAGAAGCTCCATCGCGGCGTTCAGCTGCTTGTCGTTCTTGGGGTCCGGCGGGACATAGGCCTGCGAGCCGCCCTTCTCGTCTTCGCCGTTCTTCAGATGGCCCTTGAGCGAGGCTTCGCCCTTGGTGTCGTCCTTGCCCTTCAGTTCGTCCGGCGTGTCCTGCAGGACCAGAATGTCGGGATCGATGCCCTTGGCCTGGATCGAGCGTCCGGACGGCGTGTAATAACGCGCGGTCGTCAGACGCACGGCGCCGTTGTTCTGGCCGAGCGGGATGATGGTCTGCACGGAGCCCTTGCCGAAGGAGCGCGTGCCGAGGATGGTGGCGCGCTTGTGATCCTGCAACGCGCCGGCGACGATCTCGGAGGCCGAGGCCGAGCCGCCGTTGATGAGAATCACCACCGGCTTGCCCTTCGACAGGTCGCCGGGGCGGGCGTTGTAGCGCTGGGTCTCGTCGGCGTTGCGGCCGCGCGTGGAGACGATTTCGCCGCGCTCAAGGAAGGCGTTCGACACCGAGATCGACTGATCGAGCAGGCCGCCGGGATTGTTGCGCAGGTCGATGATGTAGCCCTTGAACTTGTCGGCCGGAATTTCCTGCTGGAACTTCTGCATGGCGTTGCGCAGGCCGTCATAGGTCTGCTCGTTGAACTGGGTCACGCGGACATAGCCGATGTCCATCGCCTTGTTGGCGTTGCGCACCGGGTCCTTGAGGCCGCAATCGGAGGCCGAGGAGCGCAGTTGGTCCTGTGTCGGAATCTGGGCGATGCCGGAGCAACGCACCGATTTGATCTGGATGAGTTCGCGGGTGAGCTTGACCTCGAGCTTGTCCTTCTTCTCGCCGCGCAGGATGGTAAGGGTGACCTGCGTCTTCACGGGGCCGCGCATCTTGTCGACGGCCTGATTGAGGCTCATGCCCTGCACGGTCTCGCCGTCGATGCCGGAAATCAGGTCGCCCGACAGAATGCCGGCGCGTGAGGCGGGCGTGTCGTCGATCGGCGTGACGACCTTCACCATGCCGTCTTCCTGCGTCACCTCGATGCCGAGGCCGCCGAATTCGCCGCGCGTCTGCACCTGCATGTCGCGGAAGCTCTTGGCGTCCATATAGCTCGAATGCGGATCGAGCGAGGTCAGCATGCCGGTGACAGCGGATTCGACCAGCTTCTTCTCGTCCGGCTTCTCGACATAGTCGGAGCGGATCTTCTCGAACACGTCGCCGAAGAGGTTGAGGTTGCGGTAGGTGTCGGACGCTGCGGCGCGGGCGGTTCCGCCGGAGAAAATCTGCGATTGGGCGCCGATCGTCACGGCGGACGCGCCGATGACCGCGCCGAGCACTACCAGGGAAACCTTGCGCATTAGCCGCGAACCTTTTGATTGTCCGGTTTCGCCCACCACGGGCCCGGATCGATGGATACGCCGTCTTTTCGGAACTCTACATAAAGAATGGGCTGGCTTGCGCCAATTGCAATGGCGGCCGCCGTCTTCGCCGCACCGTCGCCCATGGCGCCGACCGGCTCTCCCGCCAGCACGAACTGGCCAACCTCGACGTTGATCCGCTCCATGCCGGCAAGAACGACATAATAGCCGCCGCCGACATTGAGGATCAAGAGTTGGCCGTAGGTGCGGTAGGGGCCGGAGTAGGCGACCCAGCCGTCGGCCGGGGCCGACACCACGGCGTTGGGCCGCGTCGCGAGCGACAGGCCCTTCTCCGCTCCGCCGAAACCATCCGACGCGCCGAAGGTTTTGGTGATCGCGCCGACGGCGGGCAGACCCAGCAGGCCCTTGGTTTCAGCGAAAGATACGGCGGGGGCGAGACGGGCGGGGTCCTTGAACGGCGCGAGCGCAAGGCGGGCGCGCACGCCCTGAGCGTCGCTCTCGCGGGCCTTGCGCAGGGCCTCGTCGGAGCGTCGCGCGGCCTCGGCGGCGCGGCCGGCCTCGCTCACCTCGCCTTCCATGCGGGCGATCAGGTCCTTGAGGCTTCCCGCCTGTTTGGCGAGTTCGCGGGCGCGCTCGCGCTCGGCGCCAAGCGCCTTTTCGGCGAGCGCATGCGCTGCGCTGCGCTGCTCGATGAGGCTGGCGAGCTTTTCGCCTTCCTGTTTCAGCGACGCGGCTTCCTGCGCCAGCACGTCCTTGTCGGCGGCGATGGCTTTGCGCAGCCGCGCCATCTCGCCGAGATCGGCGGCGAGAGCCTCGGTCTCGGCGCGCAATTCCGGCAAGACCGCGCCCATCAGCATGGCGGCGCGCACGGCTTGCAGCATGTCTTCCGGCCGCACGAGGATGGCGGGCGGCGGGCGGCGGTTCATGCGCTGCAAGGAGGCGAGCACTTCGGCCAGCACGCCGCGCCGGCTCTCCAGCGAACGACGGATCGCCTCCTCGCTGCCGGTCGTCAGTTCAAGGCGCTTTTCTATTGCGGCGCTGCGCTGTTCGGCGGCGCGGACGCGATTGGTCGTTTCGACCAGCGCTGCGGCGAGGCGGGCGCGTTCGGCCTGATTGGCGATGAGGTCGCTCTCGATTTTGCGACGCTGGTCTTCCGAGGCTTTCAGCGTGTCCTCGACGCCGCGCAATTCCATCTGCTTCTGGTCGAGGCCGGCGCGGTCGACGGCGGGCGTGTTGTCGGGCCGCTTGTCCTGCGCGTGGGCGAGAGACGCCAACACGACCAGCGCAGCCGTCGCCAGCCGCGCGCGCATTGTCCGCGATGGAAATTTCAGGTCCGCCAGCGTCGCCTCCGCGAATCGCGCCGCCGAGATTAGCAGGCCAAATCGGGCGCCGCCGCGTCGCTTTGTCGGCGAAGCCAAGATTTATGCGCGGTGATAGGGGTGGCCGGCCAGAATTGTGACGGCGCGGTAGAGCTGTTCGGCCGCCATGACGCGCACGAGCTGATGCGGCCAGGTCATGGCGCCGAAAGCCAGAACCAGATCGGCCTCAGCCCGCAGGCTCGGATCGAGGCCATCGGCGCCGCCAATGACGAGGACATAAGCCGGCGCGCCGCTATCGCGGGCCTTGCCGACATCGGCCGCGAAGGCCTCGCTGCCCAACGTCCTGCCGCGTTCGTCGAGCATCACGAGCCGCGCGCCGGCGGAGACAAGCGCGCGGATGGCGCGCGCTTCTTCAACCTTACGGTCTTCGGGGCGGCGGGCGCGCGATTCGTCCAGCTCGCGCATGTCGAGGCCGGCAATTCCGACGCCGCGCGCCGCAGCTGCGGCGCGCTCGTGATAGCGGGCGACAAGCTCCCGCTCCGGGCCAGCCTTGAGCCGGCCGACGCTGACCAGAAGCAGTTTCATGCGCCGTCAGACGGCGCGCCGCGCCGGGGTCTCCGCCGGACGATCGCCGCTCCACATCTTTTCGAGATTGTAGAACTGGCGCACCTCGGGCCGGAAAATGTGGACGATGACGTCGCCAGCGTCGATCAGCACCCAGTCGCAATGCGGCAGGCCTTCGACGCGGGGGGCGCTCAGGCCGTTCTCCTTGCATGTCTTGACGACGCGATCGGCGATCGCTCCGACATGGGTGTTGGAGCGCCCGGAAGCGATGAGCATCACATCGGCGAGGCTGGTTTTTCCGCGCAGGTCGATCGAGACGATGTCTTCCGCCTTGGAATCATCGAGGCTCGTCTGGATGATTCCCGCGAGCGAGCCGATATCCGGGCCGCTGGAGGCCGGAGCCGGCGGATGCGGCTTGCGCGCCGCATCGGGCAGATTTGGTGTCGTCAGCGTTCTGGTCCTCTTGCAACGCCGCGTCAGACGCGCGGCGCAGATGCAACATGCCGCGATTTGCCCGCATTTTCAATGGCGGCGCGACGCAAGGCCGTGGAAGACAGGCTTGAACGTGGGCCATGCAGGAAAATGAAGGCTGGCGGTTTCGCTGTCGCAAGCCGCGGCGCCTCGGTTTCCGGCAGGCGCCAGCGCGACAGCCACATGCCGGCGCGCGACCGCGTGGCCGTGAATGACGAGCCCGGCCGGTCGATAACGGCGATGGTGGCGAGCCGCGCGATGGCGCGCCAGCGCCGCCAGCGGTCGAACTGGCGCAGATTATCGGCGCCCATCAGCCAGACAAAGCGCACGTTCGGCGCACGACGCGTCAACCATGCCAGCGTGTCGCACGTATAGCGCTTGCCGATGTCGGCCTCGACGCCGGTGACGACGATGCGCGGATGCGCGGCGACGCCTTTCGCCTGCGCAATGCGCTCGGCGAGCGGCGGCAGGCCATCCGTTCGTTTCAGCGGATTGCCGGGGGTCACCAGCCACCAGACAGCGTCGAGACGCAGGCGTCTCAACGCGATCAGGCTCAACAGCCGATGGCCGGCGTGCGCCGGATTGAACGTGCCGCCGAGCAGGCCGATCCGATTGCCTGCCTCGCAGCGCGGCAGTCGGACGAAGGCGGGGCGGGAGGGTTGGCTCACGGCCGCGTCTGGCCGTCGCCGTGGACGCGGTATTTGAAGCTCGTCAGCTGTTCGACGCCAACGGGGCCGCGCGCGTGCATGCGGCCTGTGGCGATGCCGATCTCGGCGCCGAAGCCGAATTCGCCGCCATCGGCGAATTGCGTCGAGGCGTTGTGCATGACGATGGCGGAATCGACTTCATCGAGGAAGCGCTTCGCCGCGCCGGCGTTTTCGGTGACGATGCAATCGGTGTGATGCGAACCGTAGGTCTCGATATGATCGATGGCCGCGTCGAGGCCATCGACGAGCTTCGCCGAAATGATCTTGTCGAGATATTCGGTCGACCAATCCTCCTGGCTCGCCGCCGTCACGCGCGGATCGACGGCGCGCGCCGCATCGTCGCCGCGCACTTCGCAGCCGGCGTCGAGCAGCATCCTGACGAGCGGCGCGAGCTGGGCGGCGGCGGCCTTGTCGACCAGCAGCGTCTCGGCCGCGCCGCAAATGCCGGTGCGGCGCAGCTTGGCGTTGTAGAGAATTCTTTTCGCCTTTTCGGGATCGGCGTCGCGGTCGACGAAGACATGCACGATGCCTTCGAGATGGGCGAAGACGGGCACACGCGCCTCGTCCTGCACGCGGGCGACGAGATTCTTGCCGCCGCGCGGCACGATGACGTCAACGGCGCCGCCGAGGCCCTTGAGCAGCTCGCCGACTGCGGCGCGGTCGGTGACGGGCACGAGCTGGATGGCGTCCTCGGGCAGACCGGCCGTCTTCAACCCTTCGGCCAGACAGGCGTGGATGGCGCGGGCGGAGTGAAAGCTCTCCGAGCCGCCGCGCAGGATCGCGGCGTTGCCGGCCTTGAGACAGAGGCCGCCGGCGTCGGCGGTGACGTTGGGTCGGCTTTCGTAGATCACGCCGACGACGCCGAGGGGCGTCGCGACGCGCTCGATCCTCAAGCCGTTGGGGCGTTCGAACGTCGCCAGAACCCGGCCGACGGGATCGGGCAGGCCGGCGATGTCGTCGAGACCGCGCGCCATCGCCTCGACGCGGCCGGCGTCAAGCAGCAGGCGGTCGCGAAAGGACGGGGCGATGCCGCGCGCATCGGCAGCGGCGACATCCGTCGCATTCGCCGCCAGAATGTCATTCGTCCGGGCGCGCATGGCTGCTGCGGCGGCGGTCAGGGCCTTGTTCTTGGCGTCCGTTGGCGCAAGCGCGAGAGCGCGCGCGGCCTTGCGGGCGCGCCGGCCCAGCGCGTTCATCAGGTCGGTCAGATTGGTTTCGGCGCGCTCGACGGCGCGTGCTGTGGAGGTTGTCATGGCTGGCATGGCTAGCAGAAACGCGGGCTGGCGTCATCCGCGCCGCCAAAAGAGAAGACGCGCCGCCAGCCAAAGGGGGGGCGGCTTGTCACGAACATTTCTTACGACATGTTAACCGCGTTGATGAAACGCAAGGTTGAAAGGCGCGTTGTTTACCCGTCGCATAGCAGGGTTGAGCCAAGGTGATGACCTTGATCTCAACGAGGCGCCGCGATTTTGCGCAAGCTTGTTCTCTTCCTGACGATGATTGTCGCGAGTTTTCTCGCGACGACGGCGCAGGCCGCGCCGAGAGAAGAGATCTCGCTGGTCGGTCGCCTGTGCCATTTTTCCGCCAACGAGCCGGTCAGCGTGGCGCTGCTGGTCAGCCGCAAGGATTTGTTCACCTGCTCGGAACGGCAACACCATGACGCCAGCGTCTATAATTGGCTGCGCGCCGACGATCTTGTCGGGGTCAGGTCGACTGCGGCGGACCCGTGGTTTCTGCGTTTCCGCAACACCTATCTTTCCTCGCTGACGGTCGCCTTCGTCTACGACGATGGCCATGTCCAACTGATTCAAGCGGACGGCGCCGATCTTGACGGGTTCGCCACGGCGGGCAACGCCATCGCCATTCGCGCGCCTGCGCGGGCGGCCGCTATCAAAAGTGTGCTCGTCGGCGTCGAGGGGCATCCGTATACGCGCGTCATCATGCGGATGCCGAGTCTGATCACGGAAGCCCAGCTTCGTCGTGACGCGGCGATGAACAACATATTGTTTGGCGTGCTTGGCGGCCTTCTGCTCGCCGTGATCGTCTTCAATATGGGTTTCTACACGGCCCTGCGGGCGCGGTATCAACTTGAACTGGTCGGTCTGGCCGGGATCTTCCTGCTTTATCTCGCGATCTGGAGCAGCGCGCTCGAACAGGCAGGCGTCGAAACACGGCTCGGCTGGCGTGTTGGCGGCAGCCTTATCGTGCTCGGCATGGTGGCCTATAGCTGCGTGCGCTTCTCTCTGGCGTTTCTGGAGCGTGTCGCCATCTACAAGCCGGCGGCGCAGGCGGCGCAGGCGTTTTCCGTCGCCGCTTTCATCGCCGCGCTCGGAATGCCTTCCGCAAATTGGACCATGGTTGGGTTCTTCGATCAGACCTTTCATATCTTCATCGGTCTGACAGCCAGCTCGATGCTGGTTCTCATCGGCGTCGCGCTGGCGCGCGGCAGCGCGGCCGCGCGGTTTCTGCTGGTCGGCCTTGCGCCAGCCCTACTCGGCGCCATAATCCGCGTCATCTTCGCGCTTGGTTGGTGGTCGGCGACCACGGTCGGGGAAAACGTCATCTTTGTCGGCGCGACGATCATGACGTTGATCATGTCCTACGCGATCGCCAATCGCGTGAAGGAAATCCAGCGCGCGCATGATGAACAGCGCCGCCGCCATGGAGAACTGACGGCGCGCGCCGAGCGCGACGGGCTCACAGGCCTGCTCAACCGCCGCACCTTCATCGAGCAGGTCGAGATGCGGCTGAATTTCGATGTCGGCGATCGCGTGCCCGCCTTCATCATTCTCGATCTCGACCATTTCAAGCGGGTCAACGACAATCTCGGTCACGGCGTCGGCGACAACGTGCTGAAGCACACGGCTGAAATCCTGTCCCGCACCTGCCGCACCGGCGACATTGTCGGCCGTCTCGGCGGCGAGGAATTCGGCGTGCTGATCGCGGTGCGCGAGCAGCGTGAGGCTGCGGTGGCGGCCGAGCGCATTCGCGCCGCGATTTCCACGTCGGCCGTTCACAAGATTGCGCCGGGACTGACGCATATTTCGGCGAGCGTCGGCGTCGCTTCGGCGGGCGACCGCTCGTGCTCGTGGATCGATCTCTACAACAGGGCTGATCGCGCGCTATACGCGGCCAAAGAGGCAGGCCGCAATTGCGTGCGCGTGTCCGAAGAAGAGCCCGTCGAAACGGATTCGCGCCGCGCGGCGGCGTGAAATCTATTCGCCGACGAGCGCCATGTCGTCGCGATGGATCAGCTCGGCGCGGCCGGCGACGCCGAGCACTTCCTCTATTTCCTGCGATTTGCGGCCGATGATCCGTGCGGCTTGCGCCGAATCGTAAGCCACGAGGCCGCGCCCGATCTCGCCGCCATCGGCGTCGCGAATGAGGACGCTGTCGCCGCGGGCGAAATCGCCTTCGATGCGGGTGACGCCGGCCGGCAGAAGGCTTTTACCAGCGTGGACGGCGCGCGCCGCGCCCGCGTCGACATGCAGCGCGCCGCGCGGCTCCAGCGATCCCGCGATCCATTTCTTGCGCGCCGTGCGCGGGTTCGACGGCGTCAGGAACCAGGTGCAGGGCGCGCCCCTGGCGAGACGCGACACGGGATTGGCGACGCGGCCGTCGGCGATGACCATATGCGCGCCGCCGGTCGTGGCGATCTTGCCGGCCTCGATCTTGGTCTGCATGCCGCCGCGCGACAATTCGGACGCGGCGCCGCCGGCCATGGCTTCGATCTCGGCGGTGATGCGCGGCACGACAGGCAAAAGCTTCGCGTCCGGGGCGCTGCCGGGCGGCGCGGTGTAGAGCCCCTCGACATCCGAGAGCAGCACGAGCAGATCGGCCGAGGCCATGGTGGCGACGCGCGCGGCGAGGCGGTCGTTGTCGCCGTAGCGGATTTCCTGCGTCGCGACGGTGTCGTTCTCGTTGATGACGGGCACGGCGCGCATGTCGAGCAGGCGGCCGAGCGTTTCGCGGGCGTTGAGATAACGCCGGCGCTCTTCGGTGTCGCCCCAGGTGACGAGAATCTGGCCGGCGACGATGTCTTGGGACGCCAAACATTCGGCCCAGGTGCGGGCGAGCGCGATCTGGCCGACAGCGGCGGCGGCCTGACTGTCTTCGAGCTTCAGCGCGCCCGAGGGCAGTTTCAGCACCGTGCGGCCGAGCGCGATCGAACCTGAAGAGACGACCAGAACGTCGGCGCCGCGGCGATGCAGACCTGCTATGTCATCGACCAGCGAGGCGAGCCAGTCACGGCGCACATCGCCTTTGGCGCGGTCGACAAGCAGCGAGGAGCCGACCTTGACGACGATGCGGCGGAATTGATCGAGAGAGGGGCGTTTGGGCATCGCAGCGGCCAAATCAGAAGCGTCGTCGGCTTCTTAGAGCGTTTTCGGGCGAAGTGGAAACCGGTTCACGGGCGCCACGCCTCGACCTTTGGCTGGGCTTCGGCGGCTTTCGCTTTATCGATCACGGCTTGCAGGGCGCGCAAGGCCTCGATGATCCCCGCATTGGCCGCCGCGGACAGTTTCAGCGGCGCCGACGGCTTCTGGCCTTCGGGCAAGGCCGGACCGGCGGATTTCACGGCGCGCTTCAGACGCTCCATCTGCTGTTTCAATGCGTCGGAATCGACCGTGTCGATTTTCGACAAGGCGACGATTTCCGGCTTTTCGGCCAAGCCGCCGCCATAGGCTTCCAACTCGTGGCGCACGGTCTTGTAAGCCTTGCCGGCATGTTCGCAGCCGGCGTCCACCAGATGCAGGATGACGCGGCAACGCTCGACATGGCCGAGAAAGCGATCGCCGAGGCCGTGACCCTCATGCGCGCCTTCGATGAGGCCGGGAATGTCGGCGAGAACGAATTCGCGAGCGTCGGCGCGCACGACGCCGAGGTTGGGATGCAGCGTCGTGAAGGGATAATCGGCGATCTTCGGTTTGGCGGCGGAAACCGTCGCCAGAAAGGTCGATTTGCCGGCGTTGGGCAGACCGACGAGGCCAGCGTCGGCGATGAGTTTCAGCCGCAGCCAGAGTTCGCGTTCTTCGCCCGTCTGGCCGGGATTGGCGCGACGCGGCGCCTGATTGGTCGAGGATTTGAAATAGGCGTTGCCGAAGCCGCCGTTGCCGCCGCGCGCCAGCACGATCTTCTGGCCGACCTCGGTCAGATCGGCGATCAGCGTTTCGCCGTCCTCGTCGTAGATCTGCGTGCCGGCCGGGACTTTCAGAACGGCGTCGGCGCCTTTCGAGCCGGCGCGGTTCTTCCCCATGCCGTGCAGGCCGGTCTTGGCCTTGAAATGCTGCTGATAGCGGTAGTCGATCAGCGTGTTGAGCCCTTCGACGCATTCGGCGATCACGTCGCCGCCCTTGCCGCCGTCGCCGCCGTCCGGGCCGCCGAATTCGATGAATTTCTCGCGCCGGAACGACACGCAGCCGGCGCCGCCGTCGCCCGAGCGGATGTAAATACGAGCCTGATCGAGAAATTTCATCGCGTCATCGCCTTTGCCGCGTCATCGCCCTTTGCGCCGCGTCGCCGCTTACGCCCAGGCGCCGAAAGCGGCCGAGCCGCCGCCGGCGCCGGGCGCGCCTTGCATCTGCTGCGTCATGGCCGGAATGCGCCGTTCGCGCAAGGCGCCCCACGCGTGGCGCGTCAGGCGATAGCGCTTGCAGGGCGTCGCTCCGCCGCGTTCCGGCAGGTCGAGAATGGCTTCGCCGGCTTCGACGAAACCGCATTTCTCCAGCACGCGGTTGGACGCCACGTTGCCCAGGCGAACATAAGTCGCGGCTTCCGGCGCGGCGCTCAGCGAAAACACCGCGTCGATGACGGCGCGGGCCGTCTCCGTCGCATAGCCTTTGCCCCAATGCGCCGGCGCCAGCACGAAGCCGAGTTCGACGCTTTCCTCGGAACTGGCGCTGACGAGGCCAATGACTTCGCGCGTCGCCTTGAGCGTGATGACAAGCGCGATCTCCCGGCCCTCGGCGTTGGCGGCGCGGGCCGCGAGCACGAAAGCCTCCGCCCCGTCGGCGGGGTAGGGATGGGGAATCGCCGCCGTCATTTCGGCGACTTCGGCGCGGCTGGCGATGCGGCGGATGGCGGCCGCGTCGGCGGCGCGCGGCCAGCGCAGCCACAGCCGCTTGGTCTCCAGCGTGAACACGTCGTCACGGGTCAGATCGGGAAACATCGGGGTTCAGTCCTGAAGGCGCGAAGCCTTAAAAAAAATCACGGGGACAGCGACGCTCGCCATCCCCGGTTCGACCGCTTGCGGTCTTTCTGGACTTTGGAGGCTGAACCTCCAAATGGTCTTGGCTTTTCAAGACCTGTCCGCCGGGGACTGGAGCCGGCGGAGGTCTCGAATGCGAACCCCGCCGTTACTCGGCGGCCTGAGCAGCCGCCACGACCGATACGTAGGATCGGCCGTCGCCTTTCGTTTTGAATTCGACCTTGCCGTCGATCAGCGCGAAAAGCGTATGGTCCTTGCCGATGCCGACGTTCGAGCCGGGATGCCATTTGGTGCCGCGCTGGCGGATGAGGATGTTGCCGCCGACGACGGATTCGCCGCCAAACTTCTTGACGCCGAGACGACGGCCGTCTGAGTCGCGGCCGTTGCGGGACGAGCCGCCTGCCTTTTTATGAGCCATTGTTCCTGCTCCAAACTTCCGGCGGGCGGCGCATGGCGCGCCCGCATCAAAATCTTCAATTGCCGGGCATTATACCCGAATTACGGCGCAAGTGAAACCGGAAGCCCGATTTCACTCGCCCTTGGCGGCGCGCTCCTGGTCGACCTTGGCGCGCGGCGGCTTGCCGGCGACGAGCTCCTTGGCCTGCTCGACCCATTCTTCGCGCTGGATGCGGCCGCGCAGGTTCAACTCGGCGTCGAACTTGGCGATGTCGGCCTCGGTCCAGTCGGCGACCTGGCGCCAGGTCGTGACGCCGGCAGCCTTCAGCTTCTTGCCGATGGTCGGGCCGATGCCGCCGATCAGCTCGACGTCGTCGGAGATCGCGCCGGCCGGAGCCGCGGCGACGGGGGCAGCCTTCTTGGCCGAAGCCTTGGCGCCGCCGGTGAGGATTTCGGTGATGCGCACCAGCGTCAGGTCCTGACGGTGACCGCGCTTGCGCTTCGAGTTCTGGCGGCGACGCTTCTTGAAGGAGATCGCCTTGGGGCCACGGCCGTGGCTGAGAATTTCGGCGGCGACGGAGGCGCCGGCGACGAGCGGCGCGCCGAACGTGGCGGCTTCGCCATCGACGAGCATCAGCACGTCGGAGAAGGTGACGACGTCGCCCGGCTCGCCGGCGACGGTCATGACGGTAATCTGGTCTTCGGCGGCCACGCGATACTGCTTGCCGCCGGTTTTGATGACTGCGAACATCGTTCTTCCTCGTGTTCACGCCGGCTCTGCGGGAGGCTCCCACGGCCGGCTTCTTTGCAGTTGCAAACCTGCGAATGCGCTCCGGTTCAGCGTCTCGACGAGACGCACAAACGAAAACACGCGGCTTTGCGGCCGCGTCGAAGCCCGCGTTCTCTACATGGGGCGCCGTGGCGAGTCAACGCTTTCTGCGGGTTAGGGCGGCGGGCTGGGCCGTGTTTTCCGGCGCGCGCGGATTTTTTCTTCAGCGCGATTTAAGGTCAGATCGGCGCGAGGGGGGCTCCGCTGCGTTTTCTTCGCGCGAAAACGCGTTCGAACCGCGCGTGGGCGCTTGTCACCCCGGCGCCCGCATGTTATTGCGCCGCCCGCACCACCGAAGCGCGCCCGCGCGCCGCTTCGACCGCACCTGGAGAGGTGGCTGAGTGGTTGAAAGCACCGCACTCGAAATGCGGCATACGGGCAACTGTATCGGGGGTTCGAATCCCTCCCTCTCCGCCACTCGTCCAAAAAAGTCAGCATTTCTCGCAATTTCCTGATATTGCGAGGCTTGGAGCCGCCCGAGTGGTACAAACGGGTGGTACAAATGGCCCTCGCCATGTCGCGACCGTGGAAGCATCCGAAGACCGGCGTCTACTGGCTCCGCAAGGCGGTGCCGGCCGATCTGCGTGTCGCAGTGGGCAAACGCGAGGAAAAGGTCAGCCTCAAGACAAAAGAGCCCGCCGAGGCCAAACGGCTGCACGCCGCCGCTCTTGCCGCCGTCGAAGAACGATGGGCCAACCTCCGGGTTCCCGTCCGGAGGCTGGACGACGCCGACCTACGGCGAGCCGCCGAACTCGTCTGTCAGGCCCGACTGGATGGCAAGATCGCCGACGACCCGTTCTGGACCGGCGAGCTTGCCGACAGCCTGTGGCGTCTCGAAAACGACACGCCGGACCTGATGCGCGGTTCGCTGGCTTTCGATGAAGCCGCGCTCTCTCGCAACATAGCCCGGCAATATCATCAAGATTGGTGCCGATCCGTCGCCAAGGATTTCCTCAAAGGTCAGGGCCTCAGCGTCGACGAACAGAGTGAACTTGATCTCGCCAAAGCAATTAGTCTTGGGCGCAGACGGGCGGAATCCGTTCTTGAGCAGCGGCGCAACGGGGACTTTGGGCAAACCCTGATCGCATCGGTTCCGACGAACGCTATCGTTTCCCCTACCTCCGCGTCGGTCACGACGCCGGTGACTTTACAATCGCTCTTGGATGGCTGGTCCACGGAAAAGAGGCCCGTCGCCAAGACGGTATACATGTGGCAGCGGGTGATCGATCAAGTCGCCGCCTTCGTCGGCCACAAGGACGCCACGAGGTTGAGCGCCGACGACCTGCTTCGATGGAAAGCCGCGTTGATTGAAAGCGGCCTTCGGACGAAAACAATCCGCGATTCGAAGATCGCGCCGCTCCGCGCGATCCTCCAATGGGGTGTCGATAACCGCAAGATCGCGACGAACCCGGCTTCAAGGATCGTCATTGACGTTCGGACAAGGGTCGCCGAACGCAGGAGGGGCTACACGGACGACGAAGCGGCGTTGATCCTCGCCAATGCGGCGCGCTCGACAGAGGCCGTAAAGAAGTGGGCTCCTCTGCTCTGCGCCTATTCCGGTGCGCGAATTTCCGAGGTCTGTCAGTTGCGGACGGAGGATATAATTCAGATCGGCGGCATCTGGTGCATGAAGTTCGACCCGGCCGCCGGCTCCCTCAAGACCGATAGCTCGGAGCGCGCCGTTCCGCTGCATCCGGCAATCACGGATGCCGGGTTCTTAGGTTTCGTAAAGTCCGTTCGGCGAGGCGCATTGTTCGCTGATCTTGCGGCCGATCGATTTGGCAACCGAGGCGGGACGGGAACCAAGGTCATCGGGAAGTGGGTGCGCAGCCTCGGTCTCAATGATGCTCGACTTTCACCAAGTCATTCTTGGCGGCACCGCTTCAAGACCCTCGGGCGACAGCACGGTCTTGCGCCGGACATCGTGAACGCGATCACCGGGCATCATCGGAAGACCGTGGCGGATAGCTACGGCGAGTTTCCGATCGATGCGCTGCATCGGGAACTCTCAAAGATTCCCAAACTCATTGGCTCGATTCGAGAGCAAAGTTCATCGCTGTCGCTTACGAAAGACGGCGGATAGGGGATGATAGCCGCCAATATGTATCAATGATAAATTCGGGCAAACACGACAGCAGGCAATCATGGCGGCGGCTCCGTTCAACTGGCAGGAAACTGCGCCCAATCCTCGTCTTGCAATTCTTCGCCGCGAAGTTGAGCAGATAGTGCTCAAGCCGTTGCAATCGCACGGATGGACTCTTGAAAGCGTCCGCGAAGTTGACCATGACGATTGTATCGAGGTGCACGCGACCAAAGGATCTGCGGCCACCAAGATTGCGATTCTATATAGCAGCAGCGGCATATCGAACGAGAAATACCGTCTTCTCTCGCAAAGAGTGGAACACATTTTTTTCCAAGGCCAGCCTTACATGCTGGAAACGTTCGCGGCGGGGATTCAAATTCCCGTCGAACCGCTGGGCGATTTTTTCCCGTTCCTCGTGAAGCTTAATAGACGTGTTGAGCCTGACCGCTCCCCGGCAACTGCGCCCGCTCGACCCGTCGGCGTTCGTCGGCTCACGGCAGAGAATCCGATAGAAGCGATTTCTGCCAGACTCCAGCAATTCACCAGCGTTCGGCTGGCCTCGAAATTGGTCGAACGACGGGCAGAGATCGTAAAGGCCGAATTGCCGGCTCGAACGATTGCGAGCAAAGCGACTGGTGTCGCCTTCTCGATGCGGAGTGCACTGGATTACATTTCAGCAAGCGCAAGCGACAAGCTCATAAAGCGCGTTCTAGGATTGTACTATGGCTCCATGGCTTTTGCTCAAGCCGAGATGCTCGCGTCTCCAACCGGTCCCGCCGATCTAGACGAAGTCGAGGGAATGACCAAGCAGGGCCACGGCCTCTACACGCTGTCGATACCCGGAGGCGGCTTCGCCGATCTTAGGGTCGGCGTCTTGGCAACGGGTTTCCTGCCACAGTGGCTTACGTTTCTCGGGCAGGACACAACCGCATTTCCAACGAAGAAGCCGCGCTCTGCAAGCGACCTTGAGAAACTGCCGGTTCGTATGGTTTGCACACTTCGAGACCTTTTCTCAGCAATGCCGGAAATCGATGATCTCTTCGCTGAGGTTTTTGGAGGCGAGGCCGGTTGGCTTGGTGTTGTTTACGACAGTGACGCGAATCTCCGCACGCCCATATTGAACGCAACGGGAAAAAAGGCTGACAGCACATACGGGCTATTCATCGACCGCTCCGGCCAGATCTCTATCGACTCGATTAAACAAGCCGGTTGGCCACTGGCGGAAATTCAGGTTCATGAGACCAAGGGATCGGGCGCGGTCTATCGAGCACGGGTCGACCACACGGGGCACGACTTGTGGTGGCGCGTGCTGCCAACGCATTCGTCACCATTCGGCAAGAACGCAACGCTAATTCTCCCGAGCGTCGGTAATATGCGCGAGTACAGGACTATCGCGGCAACGACTCTGTATGCTCTTTCGATCATGGCGCGCTACATGCCGAGCGCGTGGCGTCGAATTGAGGGAGGGGACGAGGATCACTACCTTGCTTTGGTGAAGGCCGCGCTGGCAGTTTGGGAGCGAATTCTTCCTGAACAGTTCCTTGAAAGCATTGCCGGAGAAATCATACACACTTCGCAGCCCGGCAGCTTCTTCGGCTAGCCGCGCCGAACTCAAGAGGGCGGTCTCGGGCGTCCTAGGCGACTTACGGTGCTGCGCCAGTTTGTCGCGGGTGTGACGTTGACTGTCCCGCCTAGCCTATTCCAAGCGTCTCGGGTCAAGACTCGGCAACGTGCCTGACCAGCACCGCAAATAGCTTGCGAGGATCGGCTTCAAGCGCCTGCGCAATCGTCAAGAATTCCAGCACGTCAATTCGTCGCTCTCCGCCCTCGTACTTGGCCACGAAAGACTGAGGCTTACCAAGACGGGCGGCCAACTCGCTTTGGGTCAGGCCGGCTTTCAGGCGAGCGGAAGTCATCAACTCCCGGAACGCGACCTGCTCCGAGGAATGAACGAATTTCCGTATGCGCCGCGCCGATCCCGCCATCGGCGCGGGAATCTGATCCTATTGCGGGATTATCCCAATTCGGGATACTTTGATTTTCGACCGTCTTGATCGATTTCAGAGCAGAGTATAGCCGACAGTGCCCTACGCCATTGGACTGGTGGTCCTTGTTCTCGCATTGTGGCTTGCGCTGAGTGCCGTGCTGGTCGTGACGCCTCTGGTCGTCGTGGCCGCGATCTTCGCCTTGCGGTCGGTCCCGATAGCTCCGCCCGCCCTTCCTGATCCGGAAAAATACGATCAGCCGGAAACTCGCGAAAAGCTCAAGGGCGTCGCCGGCAGCCTAGTGCCGCTCATGCTACGCAAGGGCGAGATCACTGAGGAGGCAAAGACCCTCGGAATCGGCATCACGAACGCTGGTCGCTACGACCAACGCAAGAAAGCCGGCCGTTCATTTAATGAAGAAATCGACGCGCTTGAGTCTCGGTCGAGGCGCTTGGTCGAGGAGTTCAGCGACCTCCGAGTCCGCGTCGCTTCGACCCTGCCGAATTATCGCGCTGAATTCGATGATTGGTTGACCCGCCGAACCAATCTGCTTGCGGTAGTCACTAGCGCAAAGATTTACCCGCTAGGCTTCTGTGTTGGCCTTCTCGTATCTCCACTGCTCGGCGAGTCGATTAGCGAAATCATGATCGGTCACTGGCCTGCATGGCTCTCGTCCGGTGCGTTCGTTGCGTGTGTTTGTACAATCGGCGCGTTTCTCTTCGTGCGAATAGCGAAGCGCAACGAGCTGGCCGCTTCACTGGACGATGACCAAGATCGCAAGTGGCGCGCGCTCGTCCACTTCTGGAATTCGGACGACGACACTGCGCTTCAGCAGCATGTCGCCGCAGTACTGGGTTCGCCGGAAGATCGAAAGCCCTCTGCCGCCTCGGAGCATTCTCCTGGCCGATGGGAAGACGCGCTTGGTGTCGGAACGGACGCGTCGATTGACGAGATCAAAACGGCCTGGAAGGCGCGCATGAAGGAGTACCATCCCGATCGCGTCCAAACGCTCGGGCCAAAGCTGAGAGAACTCGCTGAGGCAGAGACAAAGCGTCTGAACGAGGCCTATGAGGCTGCACTTAGGGCGAGGGGCGTAGCTTGAGAAGAATTGTCCCAGTCGCGTCGGCGGTTAGCCTGCTGTACCCGACATTGTGTTGGGCCGCGCAGGGATCATCCGAGAATTCTATCATCGGCGAAATTGCCATTGCCGCGTTTCTCGTCAATGCCGCACTCGGCGTGTTCCTTGGACTGACGCAGCGCGCAGTGGTCTTCCGCAACTACGACGATCTTGCGCTAGTGTTCGGCTGTTCGGTGAGCATCGTCCTTGCTGTCAGTTTCACTGATACGCGCATCTTGTTCGCTCTCACGGTATTGCTGTCCCTTGGGCTCTTCCTAGCAGTCACCGTTCGCACTTGGCAGGACAACGGCCTGCTGCTGTTGCCGGTCGTTTTGTTTACGAAGCTCCCGCTCTCGATCTTGTGGATCACGCAGGTCATTCAAGCGGTGAACCCGACCGGAAAAACGTACATGGAGCGTTCTCGCAACCGCGGGAGCGCGCTGCTGATCCTCGCAATCCTGACGCCGCTTTTGGCCCGCCTTATCCGAGATCACGAGGGCTTTCTGAGCGAGCGGAAACGCACGAGCGAATCCTTGGCGCAATAGAGGCGGATCGAACGGCCCAATGAGCGCCACCTGTCAGCAGACACCGAATGGCCGCTTCTCGGCCCGCATTCATCGCGGGACGGAGCAGATCGGCGGCACCTGCGTTGAATTGGAGTACGGTGGTTCTCGGATTCTCCTAGACCTCGGGATGCCGCTTGATGCGGATGAATTCGAACCGTCGCTCATGCCTCGCGTCGAGGGATTGGAGCGCGCGGACCCAACGCTATTGGCGATCATCGTCTCTCACGGTCATGTCGATCATTGGGGGCTTATCCCGAATGTGAAGTTGCGTGTCAGTGTCGGAATGGGCGCAGCGACGAAACGCATACTCCGTGCTGCCGCAGCATTCGTTCCCCGTCCCTTTGTGCCGGAGGATACGCTTGACCTGTCCGACAGGACGCCGGTCCAGATCGGCCCGTTCCAGATCACGCCGTATCTTGTCGATCACTCGGCTTACGACGCCTATGCGTTGTTGATCGAGGCAGGGGGAAAGCGTCTGTTTTACTCCGGCGATATCCGGGGGCACGGGCGCAAGGCCAGCCTGTTCGAAAAGCTGCTCCGGCTGCCTCCGACGAATGTCGACGCGATGCTGTTGGAAGGCTCAAGCCTCGGTCGCATTGGCCTAGACGAAGGATTTCCGTCCGAGTCGGATATCGAGGAGCGTTTGGTCGAGCGTTTCCGGACGCCGGGATTCATTGCGCTGTCGGCGTCGGCGCAGAACATTGACCGCATCGTTTCTGTCTATCGCGCGTGCAAGCGAACCGACCGCGTGTTGGTCCTCGACCTATACGCGATGGAAATCTTGCGCGCGACCGGGAACGACCATGTGCCAGCCCCAGGCTGGCCGAATCTTTCTGTCTATATCCCCGAGTATCAGCGTCGCCAGATCGCTCGAAACGAACGATTCGATCTCCTCGAACCTTACAAGAGCGTTCGCGTCTACCCCGAACAACTCGAGATGCTTGCGAGCAGAGCCGTGATGCTCTTTAGGCCCGCAATGATGTTCGACGCAGACAGGGCGGGTCTCTGGGAGGGCGCGCGTGCGATCTGGTCGCAATGGGACGGATACCTGAAAGAAGGCGCAGGGGCGAAACTGCGAGCGGACCTCGCTGATCGCGGGATTCCCCTCGAAGCGATCCACACGTCTGGCCACGCCAGCATTCGCGATCTCCAGCGCCTCGCATCGGCAGTAAGCCCGAGAGCACTCGTTCCGATCCACACATTTCAGGCGAACTCGTACCCCGAATTCTTCGCCAACGTTGTCCGCAGAAAGGACGGCGAATGGTGGCCGGTGTGAACGGGCCGTTCCGGCGAGGGCTCAGCGACGAATTCGTGTCGGCGCTACGCAACGAGGCCGACAAGGGCGGATGGTGGACCGATGTCCTTGCTGATCGCGGCTTGCTGATCGCGGTTCGCGACGAATATCTGAACGTCTATTGGCGGGGGCAATCGCTCTTTAGGGTGCATCGCAACGGCAAGGCTTTGGCGGCTTGGACGCATCCGAAGTATCTGCTGAATCCGGCGCTCTCCCGGCCGGTTCGTTTCGATGGCCGTGCATTCAGACTCGGAGATCTTTCGTCCCGTGCGCTGACGCAGGAATATGAGGACAACTCGACGCTTGAGATGATGAAGAAGGCGGCCGGCATCTACTCGAACAGCGAAAAGATCGGGGTACACGCCATCGCAACGACCAATTCCTCGGTCGTTGACGTCGAGATAGCATTTCGAAATGGAGGGGATGCAAAGAGGGGCAAACTGCCGCGCGCGGACATCGCGGTTATCGAACCGGGGGCCGACAACGAAGCTCGGCTCGTCTTCTGGGAGGCGAAGCTGTACCGCAACAAAGAACTCCGCTCGGACAGCGGCAAGGCGCAGGTTTTCGGGCAAATTGAGAAATACCGCACGGTGATTTCCGCGCATCGAGAGGCGTTGATTGGTAGCTACAAGCGCGTTGCGCAGAATCTCATCGATATCGCAGATATGGGGCCGTCGGGCTTGCGGAAAGTCAGCCAGGCAGTCCGGGGCGTAGCGACGGGCGATCTGGCGCTCGGGATTGACGATCCGCCCGACGTTGGCTTGATTGTATTCGGGTTTGATCAAGCGCAGCGCGCCGATGCGATACATCGTGCGAGCCTTATCGATGCAATTCGCTTCAAAGCTCTCGGCGACGCTGGAGCGATAACGCTTTAGACGGGAGGGATGGGAGGCGCGGTCAGTTCCGCGCTCCCCATTTTGATCGCCGGACTATTTCGCCTTCTTCGCCTTTCGTGGACGAGGCTCCTCGGCCGAAGTCGATATGTCCGGCGCATTCACTTCGACATTCGTGGCGCTCGGCGCAAGTTCCGGCTCCTTCTCCGCCTTCGGCGCGTGCAGTTCCATTTCGCCGTCGACCAGCCAGAAGTCGCAATAACGGCGGTGGAGAGCGTCGGCATGACGTTTGTCGCTGAGGCGAATCGCCTCGATCACGTCTTCCAGCGTCAGATTGACGAAGCGGACCTTGCCGTCCTGCGGTTCGCGCAGATGACGCTCGTAATGTAAAGGGCAGGATCAGATGGCACTGCCGGGATTTGCCGGGATTTGATGGGATCGGCCGGGATCGGCCAGAGAGGTCAAAGGGTTAAGGCGGGGCGGACCTCAAAGACCCAAAAGCGGCGCGGCAGGATCAAATGGCACACTTCACTTCGTGCCGGGATCGGGCGCGGCGCGAAAACGCCTTGCAAATCAATCTAGGCATGGTTCGGCGAACCGCGCAACATGCAAATCGTCGAAATCGGCCCGGCAGGCGGCGGCGTCGATCTGCATCGCTTGTATTTCTAGGCGTAGCGCGCTTTTCGGGTGAGGCGGGCGACCAGCCCGAACATGCAACTGAAATCGGCCTTTAAAGGAACCTGAAAGGGGCTTTCATCTGTTCGGGCGAACGATCGCGAAGCCGGTTTTATCCCGGGTGAAGAGGCAATCGACGGTGAACGCCCGACGGTTCACGCCAACAAAACCATCCTGCCGAAGCGACGCGTCCTGACACGAGCGAATTTCCCGCTCGATCTCGCGCGCATCTGCCTTCGCGAACGAACTCCCTGCTGCGGCCAGGGTCTTGAAAAAAACATCGCTGGGGAATGCTGTGCCTGCGGACATGCTGGCTGACGGGGCGCGGCAATCCAAAAGGACAACGTCATCACCAATGCGCAAGATAGCCTCGTTTTCAGTCGGGAACTTGACGACGCTCGCGCCCGAGATTTCCACGATCTTGGCGACAAGCGCGTCGCATTCGCTGGCCACGGCCGGCGCGGCAAACATCGCCGCGAATATTACGAGAGCGGATCGCATCATAGCCTGTTATCCCACCAGATGACCTTGCCGATGATCTTAACCCGCGCGGCCTCGTCGCGGTCGAGAATTTCGGGCGGGTGCTCGGCCACATTGTCGCTGATGATCGCCATGAAATCCCGATCGAGCCGACGCAGCCGCTTGATGCGTAGGGCGTCGCCCTGAATGAACACGAAAATCTCGTCTTTCGGCAAGGGGCCGCGCGCCCGCGCCGATTTTTTAGGCTCCCGCACCATGTTCTGCGCGCGGTCGACCAGCAAGAGCGCGCCGCTCTCGATCGTCGGCAACATGCTGTCGCCATCCGAGCGCATGCATTCGGTGTAGCGCGGCGATCCGCCAAGCCGCTCGATGAATTCGCGCGGGAACGGGAAGCTCTCGACGATCGTCGCGACGAAATTGAAACGCCCATGGCCGGCGGCAGCGCGCACGTCGAGGCTCGGCACCTCGACAATGCGGCGCTCCGTTCCGCTTGCGGGTTCGTCCAGCCCGAGCAGCCACGCGACGGGCTTGCCTGTGAATTCCGCCAGCGCCTGCAACTCGGCGACGTCGGGATGCGTCTTGCCGTCGATCCAGCGCTGGACGGTGGTGCGAACAAAGCGCCCGCCGCTGGTCTTTTCCAGAGCCAGCGCCGCCGACCGGCCGCCGATGGCCTCGTCTATCCGGGCGCGGATCGTCTGCAAAAAATCAGACATCCGGCACCTGTGCGTTTTTGCTCATTTCAGCCTTGACTGATGAGTATTTTCGCCCATAATCCAGACAATACTGATTTGCAGTGCGCATTTTCGCGCACCGGCGCGCCAACCCCGAGGTTGCGGTGGAATTTCTCGACGCGAATGAGGCGATAACCGGCTGGCACCGCGCCGACATCATCGCGGCGGTGCGCAAGCGCGGCGCGAGCCTCTCCGAAATCGGCCGTCGCGTCGGCTTGTCGCGCAAGAGCATGTCCTGGGCGCTGATCCGCCGGCACGAGCGCGCAAATCTGGCCATCGCCGAGTTTCTCGGCGTGCCCGCGCACGATCTCTGGCCGCACTGGTTTCTGCCCACCGTCCTGTCTCCTGCGCCGGAGCCTACTCCAGCGCGCGGGCGTCCGTCTCCCCCCTCCAGAAAAGCGGCTTAAGACATGGTTAACCACATCGAGATTTCCGCCATCGACGCGTCCGGCCGGCTGCGCCCGATCAGCCCGGATCATGTGGCGCTGATCGCCGCCTCGATCGAGGAGCGCGGGCTGAAACAGCCGATCGTGGTGCGTCCGCGCGGGGATGGCTATCGGCTGACGGCGGGCGGGCATCGGCTTGCGGCTCTGGTCGAGCTTGGATATGAGCGTCTAGCCGTCGGACCGCAGGTCATCGTGCAGGACGTCGATGACGACGAGGCGCGTCTCGACGAAATCGACGAGAACCTCGCCCGCCACGAGCTCGACGCGCTCGATCGGGCAATCTTCCTGGGCGAGCGCAAGCGGCTTTACGAGAAGCTGAACCCCGAGACTTCACATGGCGGCGACCGCAAGTCGCGGAAATCGCTTGGCGAAATCAAGTCGCCAACATGGCGACTTGGTTTTTCGCCGCGTTTCACCGCTGATGTCGCCGAGCGTGTCGGTCTGTCCGAGCGCACCGTCCAACGCTCCTGTCTGTTGGCCGAAATGCTCGACGCCAGGGCTATCGAGGCGCTCCGCGCCACCGCGCTGCGCAGCAATCAGCGTGAACTGCTGGCGCTGGCCGAAATGCCGGCTGAGAAGCAGCGTCATATCGCCAATCTGATCCGCGACGGCGAGGCCAGGACGGTCGCGCAGGCCAAAATTTCAGCGGGCCTTGAGGCTCCTGTCTCCTCCGATCCGCAATCGCGTCTCTACGCCACGCTGCTCGACGCCTGGTCGCGCGCCGACGCCGCGACGCGCAAGACGTTCATGGCCGAAATCGGCCTCGCCTACGCGCCGAAGAAGTGAGGCGCGCGCTCCCATGAGACATTGGCTCACCACTGCTGAATTGGCCGCCCTCGGCCTGCCGGGTTTCCCGGCGACGCGGCAGGGGTGGGACATGATCGCCGAGCGCGACGACTGGCTCTCGTCCGGCAAGGTTCGGCCGCGCAAGGGGCGCGGCGGCGGCGTCGAGTTTCATGTCGATGTGCTGCCGGCCGCCGCCATGGCGGCCTATGCGGCCCGCGCCATCGGCTCCGTAGCCCTTGTCGCTGAGGACGCCGCGCAGGCCGGCGATGCGCCGCGCGCCGAACAACTCAGCTTGCCGGCAGTCGAGGGGCGCGACGCGCGTCTTGCTCTCGTCGCGGCGGCTGACCGCTTTGCCCGCGATGGGCAATTGCCGCGCGTTGTCGCCGACAAGGCTTTTGCCGCGCTCTACAATCTCGGCAATGTGCCCGTCGAGACATGGGTGCGCCAGTGCGTTCGCGAGTTGTCGCCGCGCACCCTGAAGCGCTGGCGGGCCTTGAAGAAGGACGGCGCGCATTCGCGTCTCGGCGTCGACAAGGGCGCGGCGCGGCGCGGCAAGGGCGTGCTGGAGGCCGGCGAGGGCGGCGCCGTCAAGACCTACATTCTCGCGCTGATGGCGCATCAGCCGCATCTCTCGTCGGATCATGTGCGCGGCCTCGTCGCCGATAAATTCCCGGCGCTCGACCTGCCCGCGATCCGCACCTTCCGGGCGCAGATCGCGACATTCAAGGAGCGTTACAAGGTCGAATTGACGCGGCTCACCAACCCGGACGCTTTCAAATCGAAATATCGCGTCTCCGGCGTCAATTCGCACGCCGTCTCGCGGCTCAACGAGCTGTGGATGATCGACGCGTCGCCGGCCGACGTGCTGCTGACGAGCGGTCGTCATTCGATTTACGCCTGCGTCGATATTTTCTCGCGCCGGCTCATCGTCACCGTGACGAAAACGCCGCGCGCCGAGGCCGTCGCCTTGCTCATCCGCCGCGCCATCATGGCGTGGGGCGTTCCCGAGCGCATCAAGACCGATAACGGCTCGGATTTCGTCGCCAAATCGACGCAGCGGCTATTCGCCAGCCTCGAAATCGAGACCGAGGCGTCCGATCCGTTCAGCCCCGAGCAGAAGGGGCACATCGAGCGCGCCATCAAGACGCTCCAGCACGATCTCATGCCGCTGCTGCCGGGCTTCATCGGCCACAATGTCGCCGACCGCAAGGTGATCGAGGCGCGCAAGGCCTTCGCGCAGCGCCTCGGCGAGACGGACGCACATGCGTTCTGCGTCGATCTCGATGCGGCGGCGCTCCAGACTTACTGCGATGAATGGGCGGAAACCCGTTATGCGCACCGCCCGCATTCCGGCCTCAAGGGGCTCACGCCCTTTGCGGTCGCGAATTCCTACGCCGGCCGCGTGCGGCGGATCGAGGACATCCACGCGCTCGACCTGCTGCTCGCGCCGATCGCGGGTTCGGACGGTCTGCGCGTCGTCTCGAAGCGCGGCATACGCATCGACGGGGCTTATTACCTCACGCCGACGATCCTGCCGGAAACGCGCGTCTTCGTGCGCATGGACCCGGCCGACATGGGGCGCGCCTGGTGCTTCTCGGGCGACGGCGCGACCTATCTGGGCGAGGCGATCTGCCCCGAACTCGCCGGCGTCGATCCGGCGGCGGCCGTGCGCGAGGCGCGCGCCGCGCAATCGCAAATCCTGGCCGAGGGCACGGCGGCGATCCGCGCCGAAATGCGCAAGATCAAGCCGCGCGACATGGTGGACGCCGTGGTGCGCCGCGCCGCGAAAGACGCCGGCAAACTCGTCGAGTTTCCGCGCCCGTCGCAGCCCGTCTCAACGCCGGCGCTCGACGCCGCCCGCGTCGCGCTCCGCGCTGTCGATGAAATGGACGACGAAGCGAAGGCTCGCGTCCTCAACGACGCCGAGCGCGTCAGCGGGCTCGCTGACGATGCTGGACAGACCGCGCTCTACAGCGTGGTCGATGACCGTGCCCTTCTCGACGTTCTCGCGAACGGCCATGCCCGATCGCTCTGGATGTTCTTGAACGCCCCGATCCTGTTCCGCCACGCCGAGGAGGTGCGGTTCACGGATGAGAAGCGGCGTGGGCGCAGTTGGGATGGCTTCATCATCGAAGCCGGCTGCACCGTCAGCCGCGATCCGGTCGCCATCGACGCATTCAAGGCGTCGCTCCGTACACGCTTTGCCTCGGCCAACGTCCACGTCGATGTTTTCGAGCGTGTGCGCGCCACCTTCGAGGGGGAAGACTGCGATCTGGTTCAGATCACCATGTACCGGGAAGGCCTGCCGGACGATCTTCTGGCATTCGACGACGGCGGCTCCCTCGTGCGGCGTGCCTATCGCCCCGTCTTCGAAGCCGCGATGACGTATGAGCCAGCGACCGGAGTGGTCGAGGTTGTGGCAAGCGACCGGGAGAGCCGCGCCGAGATGGCTATGTTCCTGGCTCGCGATCTCCTCGGCGTCGACTTTCAGAACGAGAAGGTGCCGGTTCGCCGCTATGATCTCGATGTTCTACTGTCGCCCTTCGATTTTCCGACCGACCTCGAAGACGGCATCGAGCGGGTCGATGTCCGCCTGCTGCGGCTGATGCCGCTCGACACTGTCGGCGAGCGCGTGACGCTTGAGTGCATGGCCAAGGCGGGCCGCACCATCTGGAGCATGGCGGAGGAGCGGCTCGGGCCGGGCAATCCGATCGATAGCGGATGGGTTGCCACGCAGGCCAAGCTGGCCATCAAGTTCCACCCCAAGGGTGACGCAAAGCGCGGCAGGACACTTCCGCTGACAATCACCATGCCGCATGGCTGCAATCTCAGGGACCAGACCGAGGAAGAGCAGTTGATCGGCGAGAAGTATCTCCGCCGCTGGGGAATCCTCGCCGATGACGCGCTCTCTCCGAAGTTCTGATCACGACGCGCTGGCCCTGATCTGCGCGGTCGCCCAGACCCGTGATGCGCGCATCACCTTCGCGGCCTTGTCGAACCACCACCCGGTAGCCGGCGCTCAGCTTCAGGCGAGCGGCGTGCTGACCCGGGTGGGCGATGAGGCGGCGGCGACGTCTTTAGCCGATCATGAGGATACGCCGGTCGCCCTTGCGCGCTCACTTGACGGTCGTTCCTTCGGTTATTTCAGCCCGCAGGCGGGATGGGTGACGGCATCGCCCGACGATCAAGCGGTCTATGCGCTGAGTTTTGAAACCCTCATCCCGAAACTTCTGAATGGGCTGGACTGCCAGCTGGTCTCGCGGCCGTTGGAGCTGCTGCCCGGTTTGCTCTGGGAAGTCGGAGGCGCCCGTTTGCCGGGGCGCTCGGCCCGTGTGCCTGTCTGGTTCGGTCGCCGCCTTTCAGACCCGACGACATGGGCCTTGATGCTTGAACAGTTCAGGCAGCGCCCGTCTCCCGGGCTTCGCATCGTGCTGTCGCTGACAGCCGAGGCGAAGCTGCCAAAGACCTATGTCAGCGGGCACGAAATCATCGCGGTTCAATCCGTCATCGATGCAAGCGATGGCTTCCGGATCGATCCGCAGATTCTCGCCGCGCGCCTGGCGCATGGGCGCGACGACGGCCAGCCCGTATCGATGGCTGCGGATGGGGCTTCGATCACGGTCAGGGGCAAGAGTTACGCGTTCACCGGCACGAAGCAGCGCGCCATCATCCGACACCTCTTCGAAGCGTGGCAGCGGGGCGAACGCGATTGCCTGACAGCTGCTGTATTGGAAGCCGCTGACTCTGGTGACCAGGTCCGGACACTCGGCAAAGCGTTCAAGGGGCGCTCCGACTGGCGCGAATTCATCAAGGAAGAGCGCGGTCGATGCTGGATCGATGTCTGAAACCCATTTGAGCCATCGCTGAACCGCCTTCGGGCGGTTTTTTCATTTCAGCGCCCCGAATTTCGATTCCTCCGCTGGCTCCTCCCTTTCTCCTCCCCGGCTCCTTCCCGCCTGACCGCCATCCTCTCCGCAGGTTTTCGACACGAACCTCAGGAGACGAGAATGACCGTCAGGCATCTGAACCAGATCGAGCTCGCCGCTCGCTGGAACATCAGCCACCGCACGCTTGAGCGCTGGCGGTGGTCGGGGGAAGGCCCCCGCTACATCAAGATCGGCGGGCGGGTCGTCTACCGGCTCGAAGACGTCGAGGACTACGAGAAGGAACAGCTCCGCGCGAGCACGGCCATCAAGCCGGTCCCCACGATGGCGGCGGGGGCGCGTTGAGCATGATCCCCAACCACATCACCCTCGACGCGCTCCGGCAGATGCCGATCGGCGACATCGTGGCCTTGCCCGCCGAGCAGCTGGCGCTCCTCCATGAAGAGGCCGACGCCGCGCTGAAGGCAGCCAAGACCCTCAAGGACTGGCTCGATGGCGCCATCGGGCTCCGCTACGGCGAGCGCGCGTCGCAGGCGCGGATCGCCATGGCGAAGGATACCGGCACGGTCCGCTTTGCCGACGGCTCGGTGACGGTCGTCGCCGATCTGCCCAAGAAGGTCGAGTGGGATCAGGCGAAGCTCGCCGCGCTCGTCGAGACCATCCGCGCCGAGGGCGAGAACCCCACCGACTATGTCGAGATCACGTTCGGCGTCTCCGAGCGCGCCTACGGCGCATGGCCGGAATCGATCCGCCGCGCCTTCACCCCGGCCCGCACGCTGAAGACCGGCAAGCAGACCTTCCGCCTTCTCCGCGACTGAAAGGATCACCCATGTTCCCGTTCGGCAAATCCAAGCCCGAAGCCCCTCTGTCCGCGCTCGAAGCGCTGAAGAAGGCGCACTACAGCCTCGCCTCGCTGCCCGAGACGATTCGGATCCCGGCAACGCCGGAGCGCGGCGAGACCGACGCCAAGCCGATCACCGAGGCGACGATCGACGACATCGCCTTCGCGCTGCGCGGACTGGAGGCAGCGTCCAGCGCGCTCATCGATCAGATGTACGCCCTGCGCAAGCTCAGCCAGATCGCGCGTGATGCCGGTGCTCTCGGCGCGCACCGTGCCGTCGAAGCTGCGGCCCGCGCCAGGACGGAGCGCTGACCATGGCGCTCCCCATCATCACCGCCGACCAGCGGCTCGCGGAACCTCGCGGCATCAAGGGCACGATCTTCGGCAAGTCCGGCATCGGCAAGACCTCGCTTCTCTGGACGCTCGATGCCGAGACCACCTTGTTCATGGACCTCGAGGCGGGTGACCTCGCCATCGAGGGATGGCCCGGCGACACGGTGCGGCCGCGCACCTGGCCCGAATGCCGCGACTTCGCCGTGTTCATCGGCGGACCGAACCCGGCGCTGCGTGATGATCAGGCCTACAGCCCCGCGCATTTCGCGGCGGTCTGCGAACGCTTCGGCGATCCCGGTGTCATGGATCGCTACCGGACGGTGTTCATCGACTCGATCACGGTCGCCGGCCGGCTGTGTTTCCAGTGGTGCAAGGGCC
>ERZ1645187.474-NODE-474-length-39437-cov-11.207531_pt1 | contig 39437 bp, 33 predicted proteins | sample MGYA00575352_ERZ1645187 | MGnify/ENA primary metagenome ERZ1645187 (study PRJEB40837, sample SAMN11349314) | freshwater sediment metagenome | isolation source: river sediment | host: Sediment | place: India: Wazaribad , New Delhi | collected 2017-02-21 ... | reverse complement strand
AGTGATTACGACCCAATCCACCCATCCACGCGCCAAAGACGCCAAAGAATTGGCCAGTCTGGTGGAACCATACGGCAAGCCGGTTCGCGGCATCGCCCCGGCTGAAGAAGCGCTGGCTGAGGCTCTGCGCCTGGCAGGCGATAACACCGGTATTGTGGTTGCCGGCAGCGTATTCATTGCAGCGGCCGCCCGTGCCATTTGGCCGACCATCTACCAACCACCTAAAAAAGATGATGGGCGAATGCTGTCATCCCTTGATGAGGAATAACAATATGGATCAAGACGAATTTTTTACCCCTTCAGGCTCAGCAGGTGCTGAGGGTTTTACCGGTACAGCCAATATGGAGCAGTTCAACCGAATCCATAATCGCAAACCCGACAGCCGGGGTCAATTTGAAGCTCCCTTTGCATTTTTGCAGGAACAAATCATCTTCCCTAACATGGTGGTTTCAGTCGAGCTGGAAATGGGTTCAGGCGCCTTGGAAAACGTTCTGGCCGCCTTGGAAGAGAAAAGCACCATTATTGGGGTCTACTTTGACCCCGAGAACGATTCCAATTACATACCGGTGGGCATCGAAGCGGCCGTTGGCTCCATCACGCCTGTCAGTGGGGAACACGTCAAGGTGCTTCTTCAGGGACGCCGCCGCGTCACGATTGAAGAGCTAAGCTTTGCGAATGACAAAGCCAGCGTCGTGGCCAAGCCCGCCCGCGAAAGTGCGCGTAAAACCGAAGAGACACTGGCTAAAATGCGCCTCATCAAGAAACAAATTATTGACTATGCGGAATTGCGCGGTTATTCGGCTGTCAACCTATCGCGGGCGCTTGACAACATCGACCATCCCGGTTTTCTGTCCGATTTTGTAGGTGCATTGCTGGACATACCCTTCGAAGACAGACTCGACCTGTTTTTTGAATTGAATCCGGCAAAACGAATTTCACTGCTGCTGCCACTGCTCTTTTCTGAATTACATATGCTGCGTCTGGAAGCCGAAATTCAGAGTCGCGTCCAATCTGAGATGGACAATATGCAACGTGAAGCCTATCTGCGCGAGAAAATGAATCAAATTCAAAAAGAATTGGGGGATACCAAGTCAACTGATCCAGACGTGAGGCAGTTGGAGGAGCTGTTTGAAAAGACTGAACTGCCCCCCGAACCTGAAGCAGCAGTCAAAAAGGAACTGGAACGCCTCAAAGCCACCCCCGGTTTGTCACCGGAAAGCGGCATGATTCAATCCTACCTGCGTTGGATTTTGGAACTGCCCTGGAGCCAACAGACCGTCGATAATCTTGACATCCGCCATGCCGAAAAAGTTTTGGATGAGAATCACTACGGGCTTAAAAAAGCCAAGGATCGCATCCTGGAATATCTGGCAGTGCGCAGCCTGAAACCCAAGCGTGACCGCCAGCCGATTTTATGTTTCGTCGGTGCTCCCGGCACCGGCAAAACCTCGCTGGGCAAGTCGATAGCCAGCGCATTGGAACGGAAGTTTGTCAGGGTTTCGCTGGGCGGCGTTCATGATGAAGCCGAAATTCGCGGCCACCGCCGGACGTACATTGGCGCAATGCCCGGACGGATCCTCCAGACCATGCGCAAAGCCGAGGCCATTAATCCGGTTTTCATGTTGGATGAGATCGACAAGCTCAACGCCGACTTCCAGGGCGATCCGGCTTCGGCACTGCTCGAAGTGTTGGACCCGGAGCAAAACTATGCCTTCTCGGATCATTACCTTGAAGTGCCTTACGACCTTTCCAAAGTGCTTTTCATTACCACAGCCAACACTGTCGCCAGCATCCCGCCGGCGCTGCTGGACCGGATGGAGCTGATTGAGTTTCCGGGCTATATCGAAGAGGAGAAAATTGCCATTGCACGCCAGTTCCTCATCCCGGAACAATTGCTGCAAAGCGGCCTGGATGAAGATAATGTGACATTGCCGGATGAGACCCTGAGCGTGATCATTCGCAGCTACACCTACGAAGCTGGAGTGCGCAACCTTGAGCGAGAAATCGGTTCCATTTTACGGAAGGTGGCACGACTCAAGTCTGAGGGAAAAGAGCTGCCGGTGGCCATTGCCCCGGAAAGTCTCAGCACCTACCTGGGTTCGGAGGAGTTCTTCCAGCAAAGCGCCGAAGCCAACGATGAAGTCGGCCTGGCCACCGCGATCGCATGGACCGAAAATGGCGGTGAAATCATGCCGGTCGAGGTAGCGGTTTTTTCGGGCAAAGGAAACCTGCAAATGACCGGTCAGATCGGTGAAATCATGCAGGAATCGGCCCAGGCAGCGCTTTCTTATCTTAAATCACGCGCTGAAGCCTTCGAGATCCCGGAAGATTTTTTTGAAGATGTGGATATCCACATTCATGTGCCGGAAGGCTCCATCCCCAAAGACGGCCCCAGCGCCGGCATCACGCTCGCCACGGCTTTGACCTCAGCTGTCTTAGGAGTCCCAGTGCGGCACGAAGTGGCCATGACTGGCGAAATCACACTGCGCGGAAGAGTGCTGCCGATCGGCGGCGTCAGGGAGAAAGTCTTGGCAGCTTACCGCGCTGGCATCAAGACGGTGCTTCTGCCTCAGAAAAACCTGAAAGACCTGGACGAAGTGCCAGCAGGGTTGAGGGAACAATTAAAGATCGTCGCTGTCGAGCATATGGATGAAGTGCTGGATTCGGCGCTGGCAGGGCAGCCAAAGTTCATCAAGCCGCCGAAAGCCAGCAAAAACAAACGAAAAAAAGAAGCTACCGGGGTTGATGAAACCAGTGAGGGTGAAAAGCCGAACTGAGCAGCTTAGCGGTCAGTTTCCTGCGGGTTGGCAGCTTCTTCCTCCGCCTTTAATGATTGAATACCGTTTTGCACCTGGATTAAAACGCGGTTCAACTCATCTTCAAGGCGGGTCAGTGTGTCGATGACGTAACGGTCGGCCTCAATTTGGGTTTGGAGCGCAGTCCGGCGGGCGTTTTCTTCAATCTGGGCCACTTTATTTTGGGCGGAAAGGTAAAGTTCATTTTTCTCGATCATCCGCTCGCTCTTTTCGCGCGCCAAAGCGACTGTACGGTTTGCTTCTTCTTGTGCCTGTGCTAAAATGCGCTCTTTTTGATTGATGATCTGCTGGGCTTTTTTGATATCATCCGGGATGGAGATACGCATCTGGTCGATGATGTCCATGAATGTATTTTCATCGACGACCACATTGCGAGTCAGAGGGATGGGTTTGCTGTTGTTGAACAGCTCTTCAAGACGATCCACCAAATGAAGAATATCCATATTTTTTACTCCGTCTCTGTCAGCACGCTTTTAATGAGTTTATCATTAAACTTTTCGATCTAAAGTGCAGACCGCCTAATCCTTCAAAGAAGTTTCTGGCTTGGGCTCTTCAGCCGCCTCCATCTCTTTGAAGCGGCGCTCAAGCGCTTGCTTCACCACTGGCGGCACCATGCTGGAGACGTCGCCCCCCAGGCTGGCGATTTCTTTGACGGTCGATGAGGAAAGAAATGTATTCGCCTCGGTAGTGATCAGCGCAACGGTTTCAATGCCAGGCATCAGGCGGGTATTGGCCAGAGCCATGCGGAATTCATATTCGAAATCCGAAAAAACCCGTAGCCCGCGCACGATTGCCTGCGCCTCGATCTTTTCAGCGTAACTGATCGTCAGCCCCGAGTAGCCGGTGACTGTGATTTTCTCGTCCCCGCTGAACACTTCCCGCACATACGCAATGCGCTCCTCCGGGCTAAAAAGAAGCGTTTTTAGCGGCCGGTCATAGACCGCGACGACAACTTCATCAAAGATTCGCGCTGCCCGACGGGCAATATCGATATGCCCGAAGTGGATGGGGTCGAACGTGCCAGGGAAAAGGGCTTTTGTCATTTAACTCATATCTCCGTTGCCGTTTTCAGCCGGCCAAAAAATGTTCACTGCCTGTTTCAGGCCTGCATGTTCAGGCTTTTCCAGGTCAGCGTCTTGTGTAAATACATCCTGTGCCAAAGTGCGGGCTTTCTCAATTGTGCGCACGTCTGACTGTAAGGCCATCTTAAAATCAGCGAAACCTGCCTGGCGGGTTCCTAAAAAGTCGCCCGGGCCCCTCAGTCTGAGATCATGTTCCGCCAGCACGAAGCCATCCGTCGTTTCGGTCATCACCTGCAGCCGCTCGTTTTCGAGGATGGCATCGCTTTCGGGGATAAGAATGCAGTAAGACTGCGCGCTGCCGCGCCCAACCCTCCCGCGGAACTGGTGCAGCTGCGCCAATCCGAAGCGATCCGCACCTTCAATCACCATCAAAGTAGCGTTGGGGATATCGACACCGACTTCCACTACAGATGTGGAGACCAAAACGTCGTATTCTTTGTTCCTGAACGCCAACATCACCGCGTCTTTTTCGGCAGGCTTCATGCGGCCATGCACCAACCCGATGCGCAAATTGGGAAAAACCTCCCGCTGCAAGCGCTGCTGTTCCTCAACCGCGGCTTTGCCTTCTTCTTTGTCGCCCTGTTCCACCAGCGGATAAATAATGAAAGCCTGGAAGCCTTTGGCGACTTGCTTTGAAACCATCCCATACACCCGCTCCCGCTCCGCCGGCAGAACGATATATGTTTCGATCGGCAGGCGGCCAGCTGGCATCTCATCCATCACACTGAGGTCCAGGTCACCAAAAACCGTCAGCTGGAGTGAACGCGGGATTGGAGTGGCGGTCATTACCAACAAGTGCGGGTTGCTGCCTTTGCTGCGCAGCGCCGCCCGCTGAGCGACACCGAAGCGGTGCTGTTCGTCAACAACGGCCATCTGCAGGTTTTGGAAAACCACCGGTTCTTCGATCAGGCTATGCGTGCCGATGATCAGCTTGATGTAACCAGAAGCCAACCCTGCCAGAATTTCCTGGCGATCGGTAGCATTGGTATCGCCGGTTAACAGGCGCACCTGCCCGGGCTCCAATAATGGCTCAATCCCATTATTTTCCTGCGTGAGCAGACGCCGCACGGTTTGAAAATGCTGATCAGCCAAAATGCCGGTAGGGGCCATCAGGGCAGCCTGCGCCCCGTTTTGAATGACGATCGACATCCCCAACACGGCCACGACGGTTTTTCCCGAACCGACATCCCCCTGCAGCAGGCGGTTCATCGGGTGGTCCTGTGCCAAATCCTGGCGAATGTGAGCCACTGCTTCCTGTTGGGCATGGGTTAGCTGGTATGGCAGAGACTGCAAGCGCTTTTCCAACCAGGCGTCTTCAACCGCGAACGGGGTGCCAGTCAGTTGCTGCCACTGCCGTTTCTGCCGAATGATGCCCAGCTGCTGCAAAAAGATTTCGTCGAATGCAAACCGCCTTCGCGCCGCAGCAAGTGCTTCTTGAGATTCTGGAAAGTGAATCTGGCGCAGGGCTTCATTCAGACTGACCAGATCAGCCTGGTTCAAAATACTCTCGGGCATAAATTCAGGAACCCGCGCAGCCCAATAATTGACGATGTTGAACTGCGTACGCCGCAGCCAACGCTGCGTGATCATTGCCGTCAGCGGATAAACCGGCACAATGCGGTTGGTATTCAGCTGCTCTTGATCGATCGGTTCATACTCCGGAAAGTAAATGACCGGCCGCCCCAGATATGTATCCACTTTACCGGAGATGGAAATAAACTGTCCCCGGCGCAGGTAGCGCATTTGAAAGTCCTGATTGAACCACAGCAGGCGCAGGCTGCCGGTCGTATCCGAGACGACAGCTTCGACGATGGAGCGGCCTTGCCGGCTGGGATAGCGGTTGAAGTCCAATACTTTGGCGATCACGGTGACTTCTTCGCCATAGCGCAGCTGATTGATCGTTTTCAAGCGTGAGTAATCATCATAGCGGCGAGGGAAAAGATACAGCATATCTTTGAGGGTGTTGACCCCCATTCGCGCCAGGTGTTGAGCCTGCTTTTCCCCGACGCCTCGAATGACGGTGATCGGAGCGTCCAGACCGGCCTGTTCGTCGGCCATTGGCCGGCGGGCAATTTCCTTCATGCGCGTGTTGACTTTGCTGCGAACGACCTGTTCTTCATATGGTGCTCGCACGACTGAATTTTTTTCTGAAGCTGTAGGGCGAGGCGCTGTTGGCTGCGTGCTGCTGCGGCCGTCTGGCCTGGCGGCAGTTTCTTTTACTTCCGGGCTGTCAGCCGCTGGCGCCTTTTCACGGATTGGCGCTAAGGTCTGGATGTTGGGGATCGAAAGCAGGTCGCCTACTTCCAGCAAGGCTGCCCGGCGGTTGGCGGTATCCAGATTTGGGTAGTGATGCAGGATGGCGGTGATGGCGGGGATCAAAGATTCCTGCAGACCAGCCTCCCGAGCGTCTGAGGGCCAAATTTCAGCCAAGCGCTGTATGCCACCAGTGACCGCACGGTTTTCATATCCCTGCTCACCTTCCAGTTTAAAGATTTTGTAATATTTATCGGTTAATTTAGACATGACAAATTGTTTTCATAGTTTTCTTGTGGGTTAATGATAACCTACTCCAGCGCATTCATCCCAACCCACCGGGGACATTTTGCCCAAATCTAGGTTCTATATATTACAGATATATTGTGGCTACGCGCAGTACGCGGGCCTGCCAACCATGCCCCGAGCCCAAAAAAGGGCGGGTTTGAGCCCGCCCTTGCACTTTCTAATCACCCGCCGGCTTACTCAAATGCGATAATCAGCTGGTAATGCGGCTGGCCGCCATCATACACTTCCACCTCATGCTTCGGGTATTGCCGCCTGACTTTATCCACCAGCGGGTTGACCGTGGCGGCGGTCAGACCTTCGCCGTAAAACATGGTCACCCGTTCAAAGGAGCCCATATCGACCTGCTGCAGCAGCTTTTCAAGCGCTTCTTCCAGTGTGGCCCCCGAATCGGTCAGCTTTCCGTCAAAAAGGGCAATCACTTGGCCTTTTTCTACCTGAACGCCATCGATTTCCACCGAACGGGTGGCAGTGGTAATTTCGCCGGTATGCACCTCTGAGATGGCTTCGAGCATCGCAGCTTCATTCTCATCCAACGTGCCATCGGGCATCAGACGCAGCATGGCGGCAAACCCCTGAGGTGCATTGCGCGTGGGGATGATGCGGATTTGTTTCACGCTGACCTTGGCTGCATTTTGAGCTGCCAGGATGATATTTTTATTATTGGGCAAAATGATGACTTTATCAGTCGGCAGGTTTTCAAAAGCAGCAACAAGCTCTTTAACACTTGGGTTCATTGTCTGGCCACCTTGGACAATGGCCGCCACACCCAGGCTGGCAAATATCTTGGAAAGCCCCAGCCCCGGTGAAACAGCCACAACGGCAATGTCGCCTGGGTTGACCGGTTCAAGCTTGAGCTTTTCTTCTTCGGCTGCCCGACTTTTCATCTGATCTTGCAGGTTTTCCATCATAATCTTTTTCACCGTGCCAGCTTTCTCGGTGAATGCAATCGGGTCATAACGCTTATCCAAAGCGGTATGGATGTGCATGCGGAAAATGCCGTCACCTTCGCCCACTTGAATGCTCGTGCCAATTTCGCTCAAGCCCTCGTAGAAACTTTCCAAAGAAAAGTCTTTCTTTGGCGCGAAGTCAATCACGACCTCATAATCTTGCCCTTCTTCAATCGTTTCCATGGTGTTCGCCAGGTCCAATTCTTCAATCGGTTTGACCAGCGTTGCGGAAGAATCCAGCGGTTCACCCTGAATCAAGCGAAGCATACCGTCGAAAATGAAGTACAAGCCTGTGCCGCCCGAATCTACCACACCCGCCTGTTTCAGGATCGGCAGCAGCTCTGGCGTGCGTTGAACGCTGGCATTCCCAGCCTCAACGATCACTGCCAACATTTCACTCAGTTTGCTGGTCTTCTGGACAGCTTCCTCAGCTGCACTGGTCATGTCTTTCAGCACGGTCAAAATCGTGCCCTCTACTGGCCGGACCACACCCTTATAGGCTGTGCTGCGCGCTTCCTGAAGGGCGCGCATGAACAATTCGTTATCCATGGTGTCATAGTGGTCTAAAGCCCGCGAAAAGCCACGCCAGATCTGCGACAGGATGACGCCTGAATTGCCGCGTGCCCCCATCAGGGCTCCCTGAGCAAATGTGCGTGCCATCTCGCCCACATTGGTGCTGTGCGCATTGTCAGCCTCATGGATTGCGGCCTGCATGGTCAGCACCATGTTTGTGCCGGTGTCGCCATCCGGGACGGGAAAGACATTGAGGGAATTGACGTATTGTTGGTTCGTGGTCAGCCAGGCAAGGCCAGCTTCGAAAAGCAACTTCAATCCTTCCCCATCAAGCGGGGACTGAATCAGCTTGTGGCGTTCAGCCTCACTGGGCAGGGTGATCGGTTTTGAATTCATGGGACTCCTGAAATAATGACTTTTTTAGTCGGGATTGCTGATACGCAATCCGCGTACATTTACATCGACGCGTTTGACTGGAACGCCCATCGTTTTCTCAACGTTATACTTGACACTCTCGGCGACCTGGTCAGCGACAGTCTTAATGCGCAGTCCGTACTCAATGATCAGGTTAAGACTGAGTGATATGCCTTCTTCATCACTGCGGACCTCGATCCCGTAGTCCATGTCTTTATTGATGAAGCGCCCGACGGATTCAGCAATGTTAGATGGCGCCAGACTGATGACGCCGTAAGACTGCAGAGCCGCGTGCCTGGCAACAGTTTTAATCGCCTGCGGCAGGATGAAGATCCTTCCATTTGGATTGTCTTGTGTTGTCATGTTCTCTCTCTTCTCTGCTAAACCTTGATTCTTACATTTAGTTGTGTTATTATAAAAACTTGCGTGGGTTAGTCAAACCCGCAAAACGGAATTATAACGCATGAAAGGATTTCAAGATGGCAAAATGTGATCACTGTGGTAAGTCCACAACTTTCGGTCATAACCGTAGTCACTCCCTCGTCGCCACCCGACGTGAATTCCGCCCCAACCTGCAGCGGGTTACAGTGATGGAAAACGGCAAGATGGTTCGTAAAGTTTTATGCGCTCGCTGCATCAAGACCCTAACCAAGCAATATAACTAATTGACAAACACCCGAAAGATCAAAAAGTCGCTCGCGCGGCTTTTTTGATTTAATCGGCTACAGCTGCGCGCAAAGCCTGAATGCCAGCTGCAATACCGCCGGCATGTCTGAAAACCGCGGTGCCAGCGATGAAGCTGCGTGCGCCAGCCTGGTAATTGCGGGCTATATTGGCAGCTTCCACGCCGCCATCAATTTGGATCAGCGCCTCGCTGCCCTCCTCGGCCAGCAGCGCGGCGCAATCTTTAATCTTTAGCTCACTGACAGGAATGTAGCGCTGCCCGCCAAAGCCGGGATTCACGGTCATAATCAGCACCTGATCCACGACATCCCCCAGGTAACGCAACGGGTCCAGTGGTGTACCCGGGTTGAAGCTGATGCCTGCTTTCATGCCCAGCTCGCGGATGCTTTGAAGCGTGCGATGAATATGCGGACAGGTTTCGTAATGAACGGTCAATGCGTCGGCGCCAGCACGGGCGAAAGCCTCCAAATGGCGCTCAGGTTCAACGATCATCAGGTGCACATCCAAAGGGAGCGCGGTAATCGCGCGGCAAGTTTCAACCATCACCGGGCCAAACGTGATATTGGGTACAAATCGGCCATCCATGACATCCACATGGATCGAATCCGCTCCGCCGGCCTCGCAGGCGCGCAGGTCACGTTCCAGGTTTCCCAAATCGGCAGAAAGTATGGATGGAGAGATCAAAAGCGCCATTGGGACTCCGTCAGGGTTTAAGGGTGAGGTAAACATACAGCCAGAACGGGACCAAGCCAAACAATGCTGCGAAAGCCGCCAACCGCAGCAGCCAGATGCTCCAATCGACTTCCTGGGGCTCGCCTTCAGCCGGGTCATCTCCTTCAGCCGCATCCCAGGCTTCGCCTTCAGGCTGAGTAGTCGAGACGATTGGAGGAACGGTTGTAGTAGCGGTACCGCTAGCCGGAAAGGCTTGCTCGGCTGCCGGAGCGCTTTTCAGCGGGAAGTAGCCGTGCGCAGCACTACTTCCGGCTGTGCGCATCGGGATTGAACCTTGATTAATGCCCTCCAGCAGCCGGCCAAGCTGGTCCGCAGTGCGGTAGCGAGCGGCAGCATCTTTGGAAAGCACCTTCAGGATGATTTCTTCCAGCTGTGCGGGAATGTCGGGGTTGTATGTTCGCGGTGGGATGGGGGTTTCCTCACGGTGCATGCGTGCCAGTTCAGCCGAATCTCCTGCCTCAAACGGCAGGCGGCCAGCCAACATTTCATAAAGGATTACACCCAATGAATACACGTCCGAAGCTGGCGATGGCGGCAGTCCGGAAGCCTGTTCCGGAGAAAAATAATGCGGTGAACCCCAGACCACATCGCTCATTTCTTCAGGAGAGATGGTGGAAAGTGCCCGGGCAATCCCAAAATCGGTCACCTTCAGTCGCCCTTCCGGGCTCACCAACAGGTTGTGCGGCTTAATATCGCAGTGCACCAATCCAGCCCGGTGAGCATATCCGACCCCCTGGCAGGCCTGAATGATGAGGTCAAGGGCTTCTGATGTTGAAAAAATTTTTTGGCGCTTGATCCGGGTTTTCAGGTCGGTGCCAGGCATGTATTCCATCACGATGAAAAGATGCCCCTGATCCAGACCAAAGTCATGAACGGTGACAATATTGGGATGCGAAAGGTTGGCGGCCGCTTTGGCTTCCTGGCGGAAGCGTTCGCGGAAAGCGGCATCCTGGGTGAAATCCTCGCGTAACACCTTCACGGCCACCGGGCGTTCCAGCATGAGGTCGCGCGCTTTGTAAACGAGCGCCATACCGCCGCTGCCCAGGTTTTGCTCCAGTTGATAGCGATCATTCAAGATGGATGGTGTTGCCATACAGCGTGATTATAATGCATAACCCCGGCTGGTTTCAGCGAGGCTCTTCCCCCTCCTGCCCTTCCCAAATGGCACGGAATGTCGCTCCAAATAATTCGCGGATTTGACACAGCGTTTTCCAGCTGGTCAACCTTAAAAAATCTTTATTTCATGCAAAATTTATGCCAAAAATCTTGCATTTATGTGGGCAAAGTTCTATAATGTGGGAAACATTGTCACAAAGTGTCATGAAGTGTCACAATCTAGAAGCGCTGGCTAACCGGCGCTTCACCAATTAAAGAGGGTTTAGAACAAATGTTTTATGGGAGGTTTGTCCATAACATCGATGCAAAGGGCCGTCTGACCGTGCCGGCATCTTACCGCGATGAGACTCCCGGTGGGATCTTTGTAACCTGGGGCATGGACGGCAATCTGATGGCCTTTGCCAAAGACAAATATTCCCGCATTGCTGACTCTCTGAATTCTCTGAGCATTACCGACCCAGAGTCGCGCACGTTACGCCGGCGCATCCTCGGCAATACTGCAGAACTGACCTTCGACACAGCCGGACGGGTATTAATCCCCACCTATCTGCGCAATTATGCCCACATCGACAGTGATGTCGTGATTGTTGGAATGGGGGATTTTTTTGAAATCTGGGATCCGGATCGTCTGATCAGTAAGGATGACTCCGGAAGCGACCTCGAAGCGGACAGCTCTCGCTTTGCTGCCTTCAATATTAACACCAGAGGCCAATGATGGCAGCGGAGACCGGCACCTACCCGGATCACCGCCCAGTACTTTACCAAGAGGTATTGACGCTGCTTGCCCCTGCCAGTCCTAGGCATTACCTGGACTGTACCGTCGGAGCTGGCGGCCATGCCCAGGGAATTCTGGAAGCCTGCGCCCCCGCTGGGACGTTGCTCGGGTTGGACCTTGACCCAAGCGCACTTGAGCTTGCCGCCAGGAATCTGGCCGGCTTTGAAGACCGCGTTATCCTCCGTCAGGGGTCTTACGCTCAAAGTGCACGCTTTCTGAGCGAAGTCGGCTGGCAAGAGGTAGCCGGCATCGTCTTGGATTTGGGTGTTTCGTCCATGCAGTTGGATCGCCCCGATAGAGGGTTTTCCTTTCGTGAAGAAGGTCCCCTGGACATGCGCTTCAACCCTGCCCAAAAGCTCAGCGCGGCCGACCTGGTAAATGGCATGGCGGAGGAGGAATTGGCAGATCTGATCTGGCGATACGGCGAAGAACGGCACTCCCGGCGGGTTGCCCGGGCAATTGTTCAAGCTCGCCCGCTGACCAGCACAACCAGCCTCGCCCAAGTGGTACGCAAGTCGGTCGGTTACAGCGCCAGCAAACTGGACCCGGCCACGCGCACTTTTCAGGCGCTGCGGATCGCGGTGAACGACGAGCTCAACATAATTGAACAGGCTCTGCCCGATCTCATTGCGCTTTTGGGGCCGGCCGGACGCCTGGCAGTGATCAGCTTTCATTCGCTCGAAGACCGAATAGTGAAGCAGGCCTTCAAACGGGAAAGTCAAGATTGCATCTGCCCTCCGGAACAACCGGTTTGCACCTGCGGTCACCGCGCCCAAATCAAGATTTTGACCCCGCACCCCCTTGTGGCGGGTCCGGAAGAAAAACAAATAAATCCGCGCGCGCGCAGCGCCAAGCTGCGGGTGGCGGAAAAACTGAATTAATGGCATAAAAACTGCATGGAAACAGGCATGAAAACCAAATTTTTACAAGCGTATGAACAAGCCCCGTGGCGCAAACAGCTGCAGTGGATCGGCGTATTTTTGCTGATCCTGGTCAGCCTGGCTGTCATTGCCGGCATCTACCTTTCCATCAGCGGGCAGGCAGCTGCCACCGGCCGGCGTGTCCAAAACCTGGAAATGCAGGTGGAATCATTAAAGCTTGAAATCAATGATCTTTCCACACAACTGGCCGAAATTTCTTCGGCCCGGGCATTGAACGAACGGCTGAAAGGCACCGACATGGTCACCCTTGACCCTGCTCAGGCGCTTTATGTTGAAGTGCCCGGTTACCTGCCCGAAGAAAAGATCGCACTAGCCCCCCCGCCCTCTCCCGAGAAAGCCTCAGCAGTGGAATTGCTGCCCGAATTCACGGCTTCGCTGTGGGACTGGCTCAGATCATACACCTGGAAGCCGGCCCCTACCGCTGAAGCAACCCCAGAGGTGCTGCCATGAAAGAACAGCCCTGGGTTAGGTTTTGGCTTGTGTGTGTTGCGCTCAGCGTGGTAGCCGGCCTGGTAGGGCTGAGGGTGGTGAATATCCAGCACATCCCTGAATCTGCTGAGATTCTTGCGGATAGTGTTGCCTATCAGGGCGTCACCAAAATGGTGTATCCGGAGCGCGGCAATATTTACGATTCGAAAGGACGGCTTTTGGCTGGCAACGAAACAGTTTATGAGGTGGGCCTGGATCTGGCTGCCATCCAACAGCCCGAGACCATCGCCAACGCTGCTGCAAACCTGCTGGGGATGGACTATCTGCAGGTCTTGAATTACGCCAAAACAGAGCCCGGTGAAGGCGGCGTTTACTACATCAACCTGGGGAACTTTGTAGAAAATGACAAGGTCAAACCCCTGATCGATCTGAATAATCAATACGAAACGATGAAAGTCCCCAGCGGCACCGTCAGACCCTCACTGAGTGGATTGACCTGGGTACCGTATAACAAGCGCAGTTACCCCGAAAAAGATCTCGCATCGAACATCCTCGGTTTTTATAGCTTCCTGGACCGCACCGATGGCATTGGCTACTTCGGCGTGGAAGAAACCTATGACCAGCTCCTGGCCGGCACGCCGGTGGAAGTCTATTCCGCTTTTGACCCGCAAAAAATTACCACGGTCGAAGAAGTCCCTCCGGGAGCCAGTCTGATCTTAACCATCGACCGTGAAATCCAGGCAATGACCGAACAGAAACTGGACGAAGCTTTGGAATGGTCGGGTGCCGAATCCGGTACCATCTTGGTTTATAACCCTGAGGATGGCGGCATTATCGCCATGGCGACCACCCCACGCTTGGACCCCAACGAATATTGGAATTACTCCGACCTCTTCCCCAACCCGACTCCGTTTAACCAGGCGGTCAGCGAAACTTATGAACCAGGGTCGGTATTCAAAGTGCTAACCATGGCTGCCGCCCTGGATGCCGGCGCGGTCACACCGGAGACGGTCTTCACGGATACCGGCCAGATCATGGTTGGCGGTGCCTACATTTACAACTGGAACTCTGGCGCCTGGGGCGACGTGAACATGACCGAATGTCTGCAGCACTCACTGAACGTGTGCCTCTCCTGGATTGCCACCCAGGTGGGACCGGAAAAGTTTTACTCCTATCTGCGCGCTTTCGGCCTGGACCGCAATACCGGCATTGACTTGGGCAGTGAAAACCACTGGCCACTCAAGGTCCCCGGCGATAACCAGTGGTATGAAGCCGATCTGGCAACCAACTCATTCGGCCAGGGCATCTCGGTCACGCCAATTCAGATGGCTGTCGCAATTGGGTCAATCGCCAATGAGGGTAAGATGATGGCGCCCCATGTGGTTAAGGCGATGATTATCGACGGCAAACAATATGACATCGACCCGGTGGTCGTGGCGACACCGATAAAAACTGAAACCGCCGCAACGCTCACCGAGATGCTGAAAAACTCCTTGGAGCAAGAAAGCTCCAATGCTCTGGTAGAAGGATATAGCGTGGCTGGCAAAACCGGTACAGCCGAAATCCCCACCCAGCTCGGGTATACCAGTTCCGTGACCAACACCTCATTTGTGGGTTGGGGGCCAACCGATGACCCCAAGTTCTTGGTTTACATTTGGTTGGAAAAGCCCACCATCTCTATTTGGGGGTCAGAAGTGGCTGCGCCTGTTTTTGCGGACCTGGTGAAAAACCTGGTGGTACTGATGGACATTCCGCCGGATGAAGTGCGGATGAACGCTGGTCGGTCTGACGGCACGACGGCCTGGAGCGAGTAGAGATGCTGACGCTGAAACACGTACTCAATGCGCTTTCCCAACCGCTGGCTGAGGCGGCTGACTTCCCCATCACCGGTGGCAGTATCGATTCGCGCCTGACCCGCAAAAATGACCTGTTTGTCGCGCTGGCTGGCGAGAACACCGACGGGCACCAGTTTGTGGATCAGGCCTTCCAGAATGGGGCTTGCCTGGCACTGGTGGAAAAAACGCCGCAAAGCGCCTACCCCGTGGTCGACCTGGCTCAGTCGCAGGTTCAGCTCCCCAAAGAACCGCCTTTCAGTTTGAAAGTGCCCAACACGCTTCAGGCGCTACAGACGATCGCTTCGTATTGGCGGTCGCAGTTTGACATCCATGTGGTCGGGATTACCGGCAGTGTGGGCAAGTCTTCCACCAAGGAATTGACAGCCGCGGTGCTTTCCACGCGCTTTGTCACCCTGAAGAACCCCGGTAACATGAACAACGAAATTGGTCTGCCTCTGACGCTGCTCTCGTTGAACGAGTCGCACCAGGCAGCCGTGCTTGAAATGGGTTTTTATGTCCCTGGTGAAATTCAATTCCTCTGTCGAATTGCCCGCCCTGAAATCGGCGTCATCACCAACGTTGGCACCGTGCACGCCGAACGGGCTGGTTCCATCGATGCCATCGCACGCGGTAAAGCGGAGCTGGTGGAAGCCCTCCCACCCGCGCCGCAGGGAGTGGCCATCTTGAACCAAGATGACCCCTTGGTCCACGGGATGGCTGCCAAGACCTCCGCCCGCATTTTTTATTACGGCCTAACGCCGCAGGCGGACCTTTGGGCGGATGAGATCGAGAGCCACGGTCTGGAAGGCGTGCGCTGCCGCATCCATTATCAGGGTGAGTCGCTCTATCTTACAGCGCCGCTTATCGGCCGGCATTCCATCTATACCATCCTGCGCTCCAGCGCCGTCGCCCTCGCTTTCGGGCTTTCGTGGGATGAAATCTTCGAAGGCTTGAATTCGGGCAATACCCAAATCCGCATTGTCACTACCCGCACCCACAGCGGCGCGATTCTAATTGACGACTCATACAATGCCTCCCCAGACTCAGACATGGCAGCTTTAAACTTGCTCGATGAATTGCAGGGCCGTAAGATTGCAGTCCTGGGCGATATGTTGGAACTGGGCCAATACGAACAGGAAGGCCACGAAAAAGTCGGCTTGCGCGCTTCCGAGGTGGCAGACGAGCTGGTATTGATTGGCAAGCGCAGCCTGATCATGCGCGCTGCAGCGCTCTCCAATGACTTCCCTCCGGAGAGAATCCACTGGTTCCCTACACCTGCCGAGGCGAAACCCTTCTTGAAAGAATTGCTGAAAGACGGAGATGTCGCCCTGGTTAAAGGATCGCACAGCATGCACCTCGAAGAAATCATCAGCGCTTTGGAGGAACTCCAATGATTAAAGGCGCTTCGCTGGCAATCGCCATCAGTGGTATTAGCTTCCTCCTCAGCGTCATCTGGGGTGATCCATTCATTCGTTTGCTCAAGACTTTTAACATCGGGAAAATCATCCGCATGGACGTGCCAGAATCGCATATGGCCAAGATGAACACTCCCACCATGGGTGGGTTCATGTTCCTGATCCCGATTACCATCCTGACGGTCATTCTGAACGCGGTCTCACTGTTTGGCTCGCGGCTGTTTGGTTCTTCCATCTTGCTTCCGCTGGCCGCCATGTGGGGTTTTGCCCTGATTGGGGCGGTGGATGATTGGGAGGGCATCCGCGGTCCGCGCCGTGGCCTGGGAATGAGCGCTCGCATGAAGTTCCTCCTGCAGGCAATCTTCGCCCTTGTGATTGCATATGGGCTGAAAGAAGTCCTGTTGGTACCACACCTCTTCTGGCCAACGTCGATTGAACCTCTCAATTTAGGCTGGGGATACATCCTTATCGCAGCATTCATCATTGTAGCGATGGCGAATGCCGTCAACTTTACCGATGGTGTCGACGGCTTGGCCGGCATGATCGCCCTTACCGCCTTCGGAGTTTACGGCATTATCGCCATGAATCAGGGGTTGGTTTATTTGGCGCGGTTTTGCTTCTGTGTTGTCGGAGCCCTGGCAGGTTTTCTGTGGTTTAACACCAAACCCGCTCTCCTCTACATGGGAGACACCGGCTCTCAAGCCTTGGGGGCCACCCTGGCAGTGGTGGCACTGATGACCGGCCACTGGCTTTTCTTGCCGCTGATCGCGATCATCCCCACCGCTGAAATGTTAAGCGTTGTTATTCAGGTGGTTTATTTCAAAGCCACACACGGCAAACGGGTATTTAAGAAAACCCCCATTCATCATCACTTTGAGATGATCGGCTGGGAGGAAACTCAAGTAGTCATGCGCTTCTGGCTGATCGAGCTCATCGGTGCAATTATCGGCCTGGCCTTGACCTTTATTAGGATATACGCATGAGCGACTTTACCGCTAAAAAAGTTGTTGTGGTCGGCGCCGCCCGTCAGGGTTTGGCCCTCTCGCGCTTTCTGGTTCGGCGCGGTGCGCAAGTCTTCTTGACCGATGCACGGCCGCCTGCCGAGCTGAACGAAGCGGCTTCACTGGCCGAGAAACTCGGCATCGCTGTCGCTTTTGGCAGTCACCCGCTGGAATTGTTGGATGGTGCCAACCTGGTCTGCCTTTCTGGGGGTGTATCTCCGACCATTCCGCTCGTGCAAGAAGCTCAGCGCCGCAGCATCCCCCTTTCGAATGATTCCCAGATCTTTTTGGAGGAATGCCCGGCCCAGGTGATCGGCATCACCGGCTCAGCCGGCAAGACGACCACGACTTCGCTGGTCGGGCTGATGGCCCGCAAACACTTTGAAATGAAGAACCTCCCCAACCGGGCCTGGGTCGGCGGCAATATTGGCACCCCGCTGATTGACGAAGTGGACGAGATGCGCGAGGACGATCTGGCTGTGGTCGAGCTTTCCAGCTTCCAGCTCGAGCTGATGACGCGCTCACCTCAGGTGGCAGCGATCCTTAACATCACACCCAACCACCTCGACCGGCATGCCTCCATGGCCGCTTATACGGCCGCAAAGGCCAACATCCTCCGCTTTCAGCACGCGGGAGATGTGGCCGTTTTGAACCGCGACGACGCAGGCGCCTGGGCTTTGGCAGAACAGGCAAAAACTGACATCCTCAGTTTCGGTCTAAGACAGCCGCCAGCGCATCAATCGGGTACGTACATTGAGGGCGATTGGATCTGGCTGCAGATCGGCCGTGAACGCCTAAAAATGCTGCCGACCGAATGGATTCAGCTGCGCGGGTCACACAACCTGATGAACGTGGTGGCTGCCTGCGCGATTGCCGCAGGTGCCACACTAGCCCTTCCTGCCATCCAGACTGCTGTTGAAGAATTCCAGGGTGTGCCCCATCGCCTGGAATTTGTGCGCCGTTTTAATGGTGCCGATTGGTACAACGACTCGATTGCCACCGCTCCGGAACGTACCATCGCTGCCATCCAGGCATTTAATCAACCGATCATCCTGCTTTTAGGCGGACGGGACAAGAATCTGCCTTGGGAAAAGCTGGCAGATCTGGTCCGCCGGAAGGTTTCGCGCGTCGTGCTTTTTGGCGAAGCAGCCGATCTGATTGCAGAAGCCATCGGCCCGCGCCGGCCCGGTCAATTTCTAAAGTCCGTGCAGAAGTGCGAGACCCTGCATGAAGCGGTGAAAATTGCAGCCAGCCAGGCTGGTGAAGGCGACGTGGTGCTGCTCTCTCCGGGTGGTACCAGTTTTGACGCCTTCAAAGACTTCGAAGAACGCGGCGAAGCATTCAAAAATTGGGTAAATGCGCTATGAGCTACGAAACTGTGAAACCTCATCATCGGAATCCGGCCAACCCCCTGCCGTTTGACGTGCCCATGCTGCTGATCGTAGCCAGTCTGCTCGTCATTGGCTTGCTGATGGTCTATTCCTCCAGTTGGGACGCTTCCATGATTATTGACAAACCCGCAACTTACGTTTTTACCCGCCAGGTAATGTGGGTTGCGCTCGGCATCGCCGTGGCTTTTGTTTTAAGTTTGTTCGACTATCACAAGTACGAAAAACTTTTGGTATGGATCATGATGGGCATATTGGCGCTGCTAATGGCGGTTCTGGTTCAAAGCGAAGTACGTTTCAATTCCAAACGATCGCTGTTGAATGGTTCTATTCAGCCTGCTGAGTTTGCCAAATTTGCGATCGTCATTTACCTGGCATTTTGGCTGAACAATCATCGCGATGACCTGCACGAACTCAGTAATGGCCTGATCCCGCTGGCAATTATTATCGGGTCGGTGGCCACGCTGATTATTTTGCAGCCAGACATCAGTGCTGCCGGTACGATCATGATCCTGGGGGTCTTGATGTTCTTTTTGGCCGGCGGCAGCTGGAAGCAGCTGATCCTTATCATGTTCACCTTTGCGATTTTCGCTGTGATTGCTTTTTCGATTTCATCCACGGCTCAGTTGCGCATGCAGCAGTACATCAGCGGGCTGCAAAACCCGGTGGAGGGCTCTTATCACGTCCGGCGCACATTTGAAGCCATCATCAAGGGTGGGGTCTTTGGCGTGGGTCTGGGCAAGGCCGACACCAAGTTCACCGGCCTGCCGCTGCCGCACACAGACAGTATTTTTGCCGTTTTGACGGAAGAAACCGGTCTGATCGGCGCGCTGGTCGTGATCATCCTTTACGCTCTGTTGATTTGGCGTGGCCTGACCATCGCAAAAAAAGCTCCCGACCGTCTGGGCTCATTGATTGCTTTCGGGCTAACGGCCTGGATCGTGCTGGAAGCTTTCATCAATATCTCCGTTATTGTCGGGCTGTTCCCCTTTGCCGGCAATGCCCTGCCATTTATCAGCGCAGGCGGGTCGAGCATGGTGGCTTCCATGGCAGCCATTGGCATTACGATGAACGTCGCCCGGCAGGGCGTCACCCACGAGGCTAAAGAAAGGAGTCAGACCAGTGCGACTGTTGATTTGCGCGGGCGGGACTGGCGGCGGGGTGTACCCGGCGCTAACCGTTTCGGAGATTTTACGAAATGAACAGACTGAAATTTTGTGGGTTGGCAGCCAGGGCGGCATGGAAGAGAACCTGGTCAAGCGCGCCGGTCTGCAATTTGAAGCCATTCCAGCTGCCGGCGTGCACGGGGTTTCTCTGCGTAAGCTCCCGGGGAATGTGATGCGATTATGGAAAGGTTATTGGCAGTCTCGCAAGATCTTAAAGAACTTCCAACCGGACGTGTTGTTCTTTACCGGCGGTTATGTGGCCATTCCCATGGCTTTAGCTGGCCTGCCCAGGCAGTCGTTATGCTACGTGCCAGATATCGAACCCGGGTTGGCGCTGAAAATATTGACGCGCTGGTCCGACCATATTGCGCTCAGCGTGGAAGATTCACGTCGCTATTTTAAGCGTCAGGAGAAAATTACCGTGACTGGTTATCCGATCCGCTCAGATTTGGCTTCCTGGACCAAGGAAAAAGGCCTGGAATATTTCGGCTTCAGTGCTGCCACCCCGACTGTTCTCTTTTTGGGGGGCAGCAGCGGCGCGCGTTCGATCAACATTGCTGTTTTGGCCAATGCTGAAGCCCTGACCGCCGATTATCAGGTAATCCACATCACTGGTCACCTGGATTGGGACAGCATTCAGCAAAAGACCCGCAACCTCTCAGCGCGATATCAGGCTTTTCCCTACCTGCATGAGATTGGTGCGGCTTTCGCAGCCGCAGATCTGGTGGTCTCACGCTCGGGAGCGTCCATCTTGGGTGAGTACCCGGCCTTTGGGTTGCCAGCCGTGCTGGTTCCCTATCCATATGCCTGGCGCTATCAGAAGACCAACGCTGATTTTCTGACCGCCAGAGGCGCTGCAATCCTGCTGGAGGATCAGAAGCTGCAAACGGATTTGCTTACCACAGTGCAAGGGTTGCTGATGGACCCGGAACGGCTAAAAAGAATGAGCAGCGCCATGAAAGCGCTGTCTCAGCCGCAGGCCGCTGAAAGAATTGGCGCTCTGCTATTGGATCTGGCAGAGGGATAGAGGACCACGATGATCAGTCTGCACATCCTGTTTTATCTGATGCTCGGGTTTTTTACAATCATCGGCGCGTTGCGTGGTTGGGCCAAAGAGGCTTTGGTTTTGCTCTCCGGCATTTTGGCGTTGGCGATCATCGAACTGATGGTTCCCAAGTTCACTGCCAACCTGGCGATAGATCAGGTGGTCACGATCAAGCTGGCGATTCTGTTGGTCTGTGCCTTCATCGGTTATCAGACCCCCAGCATGCGACCATTGATGGGTGTAAGCCGCTTTTCACAGAAATCTTTTCAGGATGTGATCTTGGGAGCGCTGATCGGCGCCGGCAACGGCTTCCTCTTTATTGGTTCGGCCTGGTTTTTCATTGCCGATGCCAATTACCCGTTTAGCCAAATCATTGCACCCAACCCGGCCACCGAAGCCGGCCAGACGGCTGCGCAGCTGCTCAGCCTGACATTGCCCAATTTTTTGCACGCACCGACCGTCTACTACGCACTGGTGATCGGCTGCCTGATTGTTTTGGGGGTGTTCATCTGATGCAACGCGTTCACTTTATCGGGATTGGCGGCACGGGTATCTCAGCCATCGCGCTGTACCTGCTGGAAAAAGGTTGGCCTGTTTCAGGCAGCGACCTTAATTCCTCGCGTTACTTTACCGCGGTTACATCCCGCGGCGCAGTCACTCGCCTTGGCCACCACCCCGACCTTGCGCTGCAGGCCGACCTGGTCGTACGCTCTTCTGCCGTGAAGGATGATGACCCCGAAGTTCAGGCGGCCCGCACCGCCGGAATTCCGGTCGTAAAGCGCGCTGACTTCCTGCCGGTTTTGACGGCTGGCCAGCGCGTCTTGGCGGTAGCGGGTTCCCACGGCAAAACCACCACCACCGGCATGGTCATCACCCTGCTGACCGCTTTGGGGCAAGACCCTTCTTACATCCTCGGGGCCGAAGTAAAGAATCTGGGCTGCAATGCCCACGCCGGTCGCGATGACCTGCTGGTAATTGAAGCTGATGAGTACGATTACATGTTCCTCGGGCTGACGCCGGAAGTCAGCGTTATTACCAATATTGAACACGATCACCCCGACTTCTTCCCAACGCCTGAAGATTACCTGTCGGCCTTCATCCGGTACAGCGACCAGACCCAACCCTTTGGCAGCCTGATTGTCTGTGGGGATGACGCCGGCGTACAGCAGCTCATTGCCCGCAAAGTCCGGCCGGATTTGAAGCTGAGCACCTACGGATTTGAACCAGGCAATAAATTTCAGGCCATTCTGCCGCATTGGGATGGCCAGGTCAATCATTTCACCCTCAATGCGAGCCGCGGCTCTTCTGGAACTGAAACCCAAGGTGAGTACACAGTCGGCCTGCCCGGCCGGCATAATATCTTGAATGCCTGCGCTGCCCTGTTAGCCGTTCAGGCTTTGGGGTTGAACCCGCAGGCCGCAGCCACGGCACTCAGTCATTACGGCGGCACGGAGCGCCGTTTCGAGAAGGTATTTGACCAGCATGGCACCGTCATAATCAATGACTACGCGCATCACCCCACCCAGATCAGCGCCACGATTGCTGCCGCGCGCGACGAATTCCCGGGTAAAACACTGTGGGTCATTTGGGAACCGCACACCTTTTCCCGCACCGAGCGCCTTCAAAATGCGTTTGTTCGCTCCCTGGCCGAAGCGGACCAGGTCATCATCACCCGCATTTACGCCGCCCGCGAAGCCTCAGATGGCTACTCCCCCGAAACCATAGCCGCCCTGCTGCCCGGGAAGGCAGTCTATATTCCCGAGTTTGACGCCTTGGCGGATGCGCTGCTCCCGCGCCTGCACGGTCAGGATGTCATCCTCGTGCTTTCCGCCGGAAAGGGCCCGCAAATCAGTGATCTGTTGATAACCAGGCTGAGCGCTGGCCAAGGAGCGGGAAGATGACCGTACCAATGCCAACCCTGCGAGCGCTTTTTGGCAGCCGCCTGCAAGAAAATGTGCGCATGAGCAACTACACCACAGCAAGAGTGGGCGGCGTGGTGGACGGCCTGTTGCCACTGAACACGCTCGAAGAAATGCGCACTGCAGCCGAGAAGTTGTGGGAACTGCAGGTACCATTCCGCGTATTGGGCAGCGGCTCCAACATCTTGGTCAGCGACCATGGCTACCGCGGGGTAATGCTCTTGAATCACTGTCACAACATCCGCATCCGGTCGAACGAAGAACCGCCAGTCGTGGTTGCAGAAAGCGGCGTGAACCTGGGCAACCTGGCACGCCAAACCGCCCTGCGCGGCCTGACCGGGTTGGAATGGGCCAATAGCATCCCTGGATCAGTCGGTGGGGCCGTTTACGGCAATGCTGGCGCACATGGTTCCGATGTGCATGCCACCTTGATCAGCGCCCTGATCCTTACCCCCGAGGGCGGCGAACAGGAGCTGGACCCGCAAGGGATGGGCTATGAGTACCGCTCCAGCAAGTTTAAGCGCGAGAAACTGCCAGTGGTCATCCTCTCGGCTGTTTTCCGCACCAGTCGCTCCACGCGCGAAGCAGCCTGGAAGATCCTTTCGGACTTCACCGAAAAACGCCAGGCCACACAGCCTGCCGGACCATCATGCGGCTCAACCTTTAAGAACCCGGTTGGAGATTACGCCGGCCGTCTTCTGGAAGCTGCCGGCCTCAAAGGTGAACGCATCGGCGGTGCAGCGTTTAGTGACCTGCATGCCAATTTTATTGTCAACCAAGGCGGCGCTACCGCCTCCGATTATTACCAGCTGATCCGGCTGGCCCAAAAAAAAGTAAAGGACCAATTTGGTGTCACGCTTGACACTGAGATTGAGCTCTTGGGTGAATTTGATGACTGAGAAACTAAACCTTGTTCTGATGTTTGGTGGCCGCTCCGGCGAGCATGAAGTATCGCTCATGTCGGCTCGTTCGGTGTTGGAAGCCCTCAGCCCCGAAAAGTACCAGGTCTTCCAGTTGGGTATCACCAAGGATGGCCTTTGGAAGACCGGCCCAGACGCATTGAGCGCCTTCGAAGAAGGGCGCTGGGATGAACTAGAAGACGCGCTGCTGCTGCCCGCCGGCAACAAAGCCCGCCTTTGCCTGCGCACCGGCAGCCAGCTGCAGCCAGTCGGAGATATAGACGTTGTTTTTCCCGTAATTCATGGCACCTTCGGAGAAGATGGCACCATGCAGGGGCTGTTTGAAATCTATCGGGTTGCCTACGTGGGCGCAGGCGTGCTGGCGTCGGCTCTGGCCATGGACAAGGCGATCTGCAAACGCATCGCTGCCTCGGCCGGAATCCCGGTTTTGGAATACGCAGTGTTCACCCGAAACCAGATCGAGCAAAACCCAGCGGCGCTTGCCGCTCAGGCAGAACAAATTGCCTTTTATCCCCTGTTCGTCAAGCCAGCCAACCTTGGCTCTTCAGTTGGGATTTCCAAAGCGCACAACCGGGCCGAATTGGAAGCAGCGCTCTTGAAGGCTGCCCGATACGACCGGCGCATCCTGGTGGAACGCGGCATTGAAGCACGCGAGATCGAAATCAGCGTCTTGGGGAATGAGAATCCACTGGTCTCGTTCCCGGGAGAAATCGTACCCGGGGATGAGTTTTACACTTACCAGGATAAATACCATCACGGTGACCCCGAGACCGCCATTCCCGCCCCTCTGAGCCCGGCCCAAACCGAAGAACTGCGCGGCTACGCGCTGCAGGCATATCAGTCGGTGGACTGCGCCGGAATGGCACGGGTCGATTTTCTGATTGAGAAGGCCAGCGGCAAGGCTTACTTTAACGAAATCAACACCATCCCGGGGTTTACCAGCATCAGCATGTACGCCAAGCTGCTTAAATATTCCGGGGTTGAGTACAACGCGCTGGTCGACCGACTGATTGCACTGGCCCTCGAGCGCAAAGCGGACCAGGAAAAAACGGTAAGGAAGTTTGAGGACTAACGTGGCGCAGGAAAGCAAACCTTCAAGAGCGGATCAGGTACGGGCGCGCCGAAAAATTGAGCCGGTGCATCGCAAACCTATTCCAACTTCGCCTCACCCCAGCGACCATGGCCGACATGGTACCGCACCTGTGGTGGCACGCCGGACGAAGACTGGTGCCGCATACGTGCCGATGGCATCTCGGCCGGGCACGCGCCGCCGGGTTTACTTGAAGACTGGCACGCCGGGCAGTGAAGTGCGCTTGCCGGCTTTGCCAACTTTCAGGCCGGGTTGGCGCCTGCTCTCAGGTGTGATCGCGCTCGCCATGCTGCTATCGGCTTATCTGATGAAAAACGGAGCGATGTTCCAGGTGAACGTTCTCAACCTCTCCGGCGCTCAGCGAGTCCCTGCCAGCGAAATGATCACAGCCATGCAGGCCGGTACCCAGTCCATCATCGAAGTAGTGCCTGAAGATCTGGAATCTCGGCTAATGACCAGCTTCCCCGACTTCAAATCAGCCCGTGTGACGGCTCAGCTGCCGAACATCCTGAATGTGACGGTTGAAGAGCGCATCCCGGCTTTGGTTTGGGTGCAGGATGAAACGCCCCGATATTGGGTTGATCAGCAGGGCTTCACCTTCCCCATCCGGGGGGAAGCTACCTTGCCGATTCAGGTTTACGCGGTCAGCGATCCCCCCCACCCTTTGGGATATGTGGACCCAACTGTGGCAGTTGAGCCAGCCGCTGACGCTGCGGCTGCTGAAGCGCAGGCGGAAGTGCCCGCCCCCGCGCCACTTCCAGCGGTGGACCCCGATTTCATCCTCGCGGTGCAGGCCATTGATACGGTTCTCCCGGAAGGAACGCGCCTGCTTTACAGCGCTGAAAACGGGTTGGGATGGAATGACCCGCGCGGGTGGCAGGTGTTTTTTGGCAGCGACCTGCAAAGCATCACGCTGAAACTGTCGGCTTATGAAAACATTGTTCAAGCAATATTGGATAGAAACTTGCAACCAAAACTTATCAGTCTCGAGTTTCTACACGCACCTTATTATCGATTGGAGTAGTGAGTATGGACGAGCCGATTGTAGTTGGAGTGGATATCGGTACGAGCAAGATCTGCACGCTGGTTGCCCGGGTGGAAAACGGCGACATTCTGCGCATCCTCGGGGTTGGCATTGAGCCTTCCGAGGGGATCCGCAAAGGCGTGACAACCGACATGAGTGCAGCCGCGGAAAGCATCCGCCGATCCATTGAAAAAGCGGAACGCACTTCGGGTTTCGAAATCAACAGTGCGCTGGTCAGCCTGGCTGGCTCGCAGGTTTCTTCGGTCAACAGTCACGGGGTCATCGGCATTTCTGGCCGCGTGATCGACCAGGAAGACGTCTATCGGGCGTTGGATGCCGCACAGGCGGTCGCCATCCCCCACAACCGCGAGATCATTCATGTCATCCAGCGCGGCTTCACGATTGACGGCCAGGATGGCATCCGCCAGCCTGTGGGCATGCACGGTTTTAGGCTGGAAGTGGAAGCGCACATCATCACCGCCGCCGCTTCAACCGTCGAGAACTTGCGTAAATGCGTCTCGATGGCCGGCATCGATGTGAGCCAATTGGTGCTCAACCCCCTGGCGGCCGGGGAGGTCGTTCTCTCGGAGACCGAGCGGAACATGGGCTGTGCCGTGGTGGATTTAGGCGGCGGGACGACCGATCTGGCCATCTATATTAATGGCGACGTCTGGCATACCAGCGTCTTGGCCGTCGGTGGCGGGCATGTCACCAGCGACATCGCTCAGGGCCTGCGCCTGCCGCTGGACGTGGCAGAAGAGGTCAAATTACAGCATGGCCACGCCGTGTTGGATGAGATTGGTGAAGATGAAAGCTTCAATATCGTGACATTCGGCTCAGACCAGAGTTCCAAAATCAGTCGCCGGGAGTTGGTTAATATCATTGAAGCCCGACTGGAAGAAATCTTCAGCATGGTTGCTCAGGAGGTTAAACATTCTGGCTATGACGGCATGCTGCCGGCTGGTTTAATTCTGACCGGTGGCGGCAGTTTGATGCCAGGGATACGCAAACTGGCCAACCGGGTCACCGGCATGCCCACCCGCATTGGCAAGCCCGAAAGGATGGTCGGCCTGACCGACAAAATCAGTTCCCCAGCCTTCGCTACCAGCGTCGGCTTGCTGCAGTGGGCCATTTTAATGAGTGAAACAAACCAGCCCGTCGATGACCGGGCCGGCAGAAATTCAAAAGCAGAGCGGAGTGTCTGGGAAACAATCCGCATCTGGCTGGAAAAATTATTACCATAATCGCACAATTAGAGGAGATTGAAATGGATGCGAAACAGAGTGAATCATTTGCCCGAATTAAGGTTGTCGGCGTTGGCGGCGGTGGCTGCAACGCGGTCAACCGCATGATCGAAGAGGGTCTGCAGGGGATAGAGTTCATCTCTATCAATACCGACGCACAAGCCCTGCTTAAATCCGCTGCGCCTACCCGAGTTCGGATTGGAGACAAAGCGACCCGTGGGCTCGGCGCTGGCGGCGACCCGGAAATTGGCCGTCAGGCAGCAGAAGAATCCGCTGAAGAGCTGTACGAGGTGCTCAAAGGCAGCGATATGGTTTTCATCACTGCCGGCATGGGCGGAGGCACCGGCACCGGTGCAGCACCGGTGGTCGCTCAGATCGCCAAGGAAATTGGCGCTTTGACTATCGGCGTGGTCACCCGTCCCTTTGCTTTTGAGGGAGGTCGGCGCGCCAAAGCCGCCGAAAAAGGCACCGAAGCCTTAAAGCAGCACGCCCATACGTTGATCGTCATTCCCAATGACCGGCTGCTCCAGATCGTGGCCAAAAACGTCGGACTTCAGCAAGCCTTCAGGCTGGCAGATGACGTTTTGCGCCAGGGCATTCAAGGCATTTCCGAGCTGATCACCGTCCCTGGATTGATCAATCTGGACTTTGCCGATGTAAAAACGATCATGTCGGAAGGCGGAGCCGCCCTGATGGCGGTTGGCGAAGCCTCCGGAGAAGATCGCGCAAAGATCGCTGCCGAAATGGCGATCTCCAGCCAGTTGTTGGACGTGACCATTAATGGTTCACGCGGTATCCTCTTTAACGTGACGGGTGGTCCCAGCCTGTCACTCTTTGAGGTCAACCAGGCCGCAGCCATCATCAAAGAAACCGCCCACCCCGACGTCAATCTCATTTTTGGTGCCGTCTTGGATGAGAACATGGGTGATAAAGTGCGCATCACCGTCATTGCGACCGGCTTTGAAAGAAGTACGCCGCTCATCGAACCGGAAGGCAATTTTTTTCAAGGAGGCAGCGTCAGGCAAGATCCCAAGGGAATGAGCGCGAGTGATTCCCTCAAACAGCCAGAGCGTAAGGCCCAACCATCAGGTCAGCACGCCCCGCAGGACAACTACTCCTATGCCGGCAACGTCGATATTGATGTGCCTACCTTTTTACGCAGACGGCTTGACCAGACCGGAAAGTAACTAACATCCATCCTCCTCAACTTGCGACCGTGACTCCCCCCTCCTATTTCTACCGGAGGGGGGAAGAAAATTCAACAGGACGGCTACAGGGGGAGAAATAACAAAACAGAAGGTGAAATCCCAATAAAAAATGGCCGTCACTGCACGGCCATTATTTTTTCCTGGTGCCAGGTTTTAACGCAGCTGGATGCCCCGTTCGGCCATAAAGGCAGCGGCCAGTTCTTTCACCTGGTTCGCATTTTCAGCCTGCAAAGCAGCATCAGCCAGCTGGCGGCATTCTTTGCTAGAAAGTTTACGGATGAGCTGTTTAATGCTCGGCACCCGTGCCGGCGGCATGCTGAATTCGTCCAGCCCCATCCCCAGTAAGATCGGGACGGCCAAAGGTTCGCCGGCCAACTCACCGCACATCCCGCACCATTTCCCTTCACCATGCGCACAGGCAATCGTGCGCTGGATGAGGAACAAGACTGCCGGGTTAAACGCGCTGGCCAGATGTGCCACCTGACTGTTCGTGCGGTCCACCGCGATGGTGTACTGCGTCAGGTCATTGGTGCCAATGCTAAAAAAATCAATCGACTTCGCCAGCCGGTCTGCCATAATGGCAGCAGAAGGTACCTCGACCATAATGCCAAATTGAATTTTGTCGCCGTAAGGAATTTTTTCAAGATCCAGACGATCTTTTTCCTTCTGCAGCAGGGCTTTCATTTCATCAACTTCTTCCTGCAGCGCGATCATCGGTACCATGATCCGCAAGTCCACTCCGACTGACGCCCGCAACAGGGCTCGGATTTGGGTGCTGATGATGTCTTCCCGCCCGTGCAACATGCGCACGCCGCGCCACCCCAGGAACGGATTGAGCTCCTTGGGGAAGTTCAGGTAGGGAATTTCTTTGTCACCGCCGATATCCAAAGTGCGGACGACAACCGGCTGGCCGTGAAAATGACGAAACACCTGGGTATAGGCTTGCACCTGTTCTTCTTCAGCTGGCATGGTGTTGCGATTCAGGTACAAAAACTCCGTCCGGAACAGCCCAACCCCCTCCGCTCCGTTTTGGTTGGCCATCAGCGCGTCTTCTTCGCCACCGATATTGGCCACAACCTCAAATGTCACCTTGTCACTGGTGGTGGCTGGTTCAAAAGCCACCGAAAGCGCTTCCTGAAATGCCTTGCCGGCCTGTTCCTGCCGTTTTGTAAAAAGATGTAGCGTTTCCTCGTCGGGATTGGCAATCACCAGGCCACTGTTTCCGTCCACCAGCACCAGACTGTCTTCCGACAGCTGCAACAGGTCATCTCCCAGGCCAACAATCGCTGGCAGCCCGAACGCCTTTGCAAGGATGGCGGTATGGGATGTCGGCCCACCTTGAGCCGTCAGGAAGCCTAAAACCAGATGCTTATCCAGGTTGACGGTATCTGAAGGCGTCAGGTCCCTTCCAACGACAATTGAGGGCTTTTTCAGGTTTATGCCCGAAGTATCGATGCCCAACAGATGTTTAAGAACCCTCTGGCCAACATCGCGGATGTCAATCGCCCGACTGGCGATGGTTGGATCGGGGATGGCTTCCATCTGACTGGCAAAAAACTCCACAGCATCCATCCACGCTGCTTCAGCGTTTTCGCCGGCGGCAATTTTTTCCAGCGCGATCGAATGCAGCGAGTCGTCTTCCAAAATCATCATGTGAGCTTCAAAAATTTCAGCCTCAGCAGAGGCCTTTTGATCAAGAATTTTCTGCTTGAATTGGCCGAGTTCGACCTTGGCCATTTCAACCGCTTTTTTCAAGCGGTCTGATTCCGCTGCGGTATTCTGGACGGTATAATGGGGCACAGAGAGCGACTGCAAGGCCACTTTGTAGATGTGTCCCTTGGCAAGGCCAGGCGCCGCAGGAATCCCCTGAAGGGTAATGGTGCCAGACATAAAGACCTCCTGATCGGGATTAATTGAACCGCTCACCCGGGTGATTTCCGCGATTATAACCTGAAATGACAAGTTCGAACCGATTTTCGATTAATAATATTAAATATTCATTATGAGGGCCGCTATCATATTTAACTTTAGGTTTTCTCGGCAGCGCGCGGCAGCTCAGGTCGGGCTGCGATTTTATTCTTCAGCGGGTTGGACCCCTGCCGGCCTGAAACCAGGCAATTTGCCGCAGACAGCTGAATGCTGTGTGAAAATCTTAAAGAAAGTGATTTTTTAAGCTATTTAGCAGCTCCAAACTTGCCATTCGCTGGATATCATGCTACAATCTTGACCACTAAATACAAGGGGTTTTAATTATTCACCCCCCATATGTGGGGGTTCTTTATTGGAGCGCGCGATGAAATGCCCTTACTGCCAAAATCTGGATACCACGGTCATCGACACGACACCTGATGCCCGCGGCGGCGTCCGGCGGCGAAGGGAATGTAAAGCATGTCACCAACGTTTCAGCACGTATGAACGGCCAATCCTGACTACTCCGCTGATTGTTAAGCGTGACGGCACTCGCGAGGAGTTTAACCGCGATAAACTGCTTAAAGGCCTGCGTACCGCCTGCGTAAAACGACCGGTGCCGGCGGCAGCCATCGAACAACTCGCAAATGAGATTGAAGATAATCTACGAAAAAAAGGCAAAGCCGAAATCAACTCGCGCACCATTGGCGATCTGGCCATTGAGGGGTTGAAAGAATTGGATCATATTGCTTATATTCGCTATGCCATCGTCTACCTGCGCATGGATGATCTTTATACCATCCGTGGTGAAATCAATCGACTGCTGTCTGAAGAAGAAAAATAAATCTTAAAAGAGGCTGAAAATGGCTCAGGCTACCGTAGTTAACAACGGCATACTTCCGACACCCCCGATTCCGGCGGATCTCCCCAGCATCGAATTGACCGAAAATTCGCGTCAAATTTTAACCAAACGCTACCTGCGGCGCGGCCGTGATGGCAAACCCGCTGAAACCATCGATGAGATGTTTTGGCGCATCGCCTGGCATGTTGCTGATGTGGAAGGGGTAGGCGACTCCGTTGAAGACACCGCCAAGGCTTTTTATAGGATGCTGGTAGGGCGCGAATTTTTCCCGAATTCCCCCACCTTTACCGGCGCGGGCACAGAATTGGGTCAACTGGCCGCCTGCTTCGTGCTGCCGATTTCAGACGACATGGGCCGAGAGCCAGATGGAATCTTTTCAACCTTGCGCAACGCCGCGCTGATCCAACAGACTGGCGGAGGCAACGGGTTCAATTTTTCCCGGTTGCGGCCTAAAGGATCCCTGGTCAACACCTCGGCCGGCGAAGCCACCGGACCGGTCGGCTTTTTGCGCGTTTATGACCATGCCTTTGGTGAGATCGCCCAGGGAGGCACCCGACGGGGCGCAAATATGGGCATTTTGCGCGTTGATCACCCGGACGTGGAAGAATTCATCCAGTGCAAAACCAATGAGAATGCCATCACGAATTTTAACATTTCAGTGGCGATCACGGATGCCTTCATGCAAGCCGTGGAAAACGATGATGATTGGGAGCTGCGCTTCCCGGACGTGCACGCCCCGGCTTATAAAAAATTTAAAGGTTCCATCGAAGCGGCCGAAAAAGCTGGCATTCCCCTTAAGGTTTACAAGAAGGTGAAAGCACGCGACCTTTTCAAGCGCTTTGTGGCTCAGGCGCATCATAACGGCGAACCCGGCGCTCTTTTTTTGGATGCGGCCAACCGCACCAACCCTGTGCCGCATCTGTACGAGCTTGAGGCTACCAACCCCTGCGGGGAACAGTGGCTCGGGCCGTACGAAAATTGCTGTTTGGGGTCCATCAACCTTGCGCAACACTGCCGGTCAGATGGCACGGTGGATTGGGAAAAATTGCGCCTCACCACCCAGCTGGCCACCATCTTTTTGGATCATATCGTTGACAAAAACGCTTATGTTCCCGCAGTTCCCGAATTGCGCCAATCCGCCTTGAACGCCCGCCGGATCGGGCTGGGCATCATGGGCCTGGCTGACCTGATGTACCATTGCGGCGTCCGCTACGGCTCAGACCTTTCGCTGGAATTCTGCGCTCAGGTGATGGAATTCATCCGCTTCCACAGCATGCTCACCAGCATTCAGCTGGCTGAACACAAGGGACCCTTCCCGGCCATCACTGGCAGCATTTACGACCCGCAGCATCTTACCTGGCAGCCCCCTACCCCATTGACGCCTTATACCCACGATTGGCAGCGCCCGCTGATTGACTGGGACGTGATCTTGAACGGCATCCGTCAATGGGGCATTCGCAATAGTGCCCAAACCACCATCGCCCCCACTGGCACGATTGGAACCGTCGCAGGCTGTGAGGGCTATGGCTGCGAACCGGTCTTCGCACTGGCATACGTGCGGCATGTCAACGACCGCGGTCAGGATTTGACCCTGAATTATGTCAGCCCGCTCTTCCAGAACGCATTGGACCGGACCGGCCTCTCTGCTGAAGAGAAGGACGCCATCATCTCAGCGGTGATTGAGAGTGGATCCTGCCAGAGGATCAACGCTTTGCCGGAAGCATTGCGCGACATTTTTGTAGTTTCGGGGGATATTACTGCTGAAGAACACATCCGAACCCAGGCAGCCCTGCAGCGCTTCGTGGATAATAGCCTGAGCAAAACGATTAACTTCCCAATTGGCACTACCGAAAATGATGTTGCAAATGCCTTCTTGCTGGCCTGGAAGCTCGGCTGCAAAGGAATCACGGTCTATATCACCGGTTCCCGTGAAAAAGTAGTGCTTGAGACCAAAGCCACCGCCGCTGCCAAGGCAGCGCCGGCTGAAAAGGCCCCCGAAATGGCCCTGCAGCTGCCGGCCGCCATGGAAGATAACGGCCAGCTGCGGTTTTGGAAAGACAGCAAAAAACCGCGCCCGCGAATTCTGCATGGCTTCACGTATTCGATTGAGACGCCGTTAGGCAAGGCATTTATTACCATCAACGAAAATGGCGGAAACCAACCCTTTGAGGTTTTTATCAACACCGCCAAAGCCGGTTCTGAGACCGCAGCCCACTCTGAAGCCATCGGCCGGATGATCTCATATATTTTGCGCATCTCCTCGCCAATCGAACCACGCGAGCGGCTAAAAATCGTCATGGAACAATTGGCCGGCATCGGCGGTGGGCGCTCGTTGGGCTTTGGGCCAAACCGAGTCCGATCGCTGCCGGATGGTGTTGCCAAGGCATTGGATGAATACCTCTTTCAGCAGCATTGGGAAAAAGAAGACATTATTCTTGCTCCGGAACCGCAGGAACAGCTGCCAATGCCAGGCATCCTCACGCCGGTCCGCCCAATCGGTGAGCTTTGCCCGGAATGCGGTCAAGCCACACTGATTAATGAAGAAGGCTGCCGCAAGTGCTACACCTGCGGTCATAGTGAATGCTGATTGAAGGGCGGCCCACCTTGAACCCACAGCCCTTTAATACGAAGAAATTTATCTTAATGGCCGGCAACATCGGATCCGGCAAGACCAGCCTGACCCACCTGCTGGGAGAAACGTTAGGCTGCCAGACCGCCTTCGAATCGGTGGCAGACAACCCCTACCTGGCAGATTTCTACGCCGACATGAAAACCTGGTCTTTCCACCTGCAGATGTACTTCCTTGGTCATCGCGCACTCCAGCACCAAAAGCTGGCCGAATCACCAGAAACGGCCATCATGGATCGCAGCATCTATGAAGACGCTTTCATCTTCGTCCGGGCGCTGCACTCCCTGGGCAACCTTACCGACCGGGATTACGAGGCTTACTTTACCCTTTTTGACTCGGTGATAGCCAACCTGCCCAAGCCGGACTTGCTGATTCATCTGAAGGCGCCGGTGGAAGTCCTCTTGCAGCGCATCCGTTTTCGCGCCCGCGATATCGAAACCGGAATCGACAAGCCTTACCTGGAATTACTTGAAAGCCTCTATGATGAATGGCTCAGTTCGTTCGACCTATGCCCGGTGTTGACCATCAAGAGTGACGACCTGGATTTTGTCCATAAACCGGAACATCTTGAACAGGTGATCCGCCATATGCACGAAAGCCTGGCCGGGCGCGATGAACTGCGCCTCTTCTGAGCTGCCAGCCCAGTTATTGAATAACAGAAACTGGCTAATTTTCAACTATTAATCATAGGATTACAATCGCTTAGATTGTCTTGACAAGAGCGCTCTGCTATGAAATAATTGCTGCATTCACTGGTTGGGTGCCCCCCTCACCCAATCAGTGAATATTTTTTTACTAATCCTGCCAGACCAGCTCCCATTCCCCTATAAACACGGTGTCGCCTTCCTGAATGCCTGCTGCCCGCAGCGCTTTTTCAATCCCCATGCCAGCCAACAGTCGCTGAAAGCGGCGAACGGATCCGGGCTGCTCCCAATAAGTCATGGCAGCGGCACGTTCGATCCGCCTGCCACTGAGGATAAACCCTTCCTCTGTTTTCTCAATGTTGAATGCGTTGGGGTCTTCAACCGCCCGGTAAACCGGCAATTCCACCTCGGAAGGTTCGCTGGCCGCCTGCTGCAGCAGATTATGAGCCTGCCAGAGCATTTCCTTGAGGTTGAGATGGGTCACGGCTGAGATTCCGAGCAAGTCAATCCCAATACCAGCAAAGGTTTCTTTAAGCTGCGAAAATCTATCCGCGACGTCGGGCAGGTCCATCTTGTTCAGGACGACCACTTGAGGCAAACGCCGCAGATGCTCATCATACAGGTCCAGCTCATTGTTGATCACTTCAAAATCTTTAAGCGGGTCTTCAGACATACCATCCAAAACATGGATCAAGACCCGCGTGCGTTGCACGTGCCGCAGGAATTCAAAACCGAGACCGGTGCCTTCGGAGGCCCCTTCGATCAGCCCCGGGATGTCAGCCATCACCAGAGAATGATCTTCATCCAGCGTTACCACGCCCAGGTTCGGTTCGAGCGTGGTGAAGGGATAGTCTCCAATTTTCGGTCTGGCATGCGATGTGGCCGCCAAAATTGACGATTTTCCGGCATTAGGCAGCCCGACCAGGCCAACATCTGCAATGAGTTTTAATTCCAGTCTGATGGTCATTTCTTGGCCCGGCTCGCCTTTTTCGGCAGTCAGGGGCATTTGAATGCGTGAGTTAGCGAAATGCTGGTTGCCCCGGCCACCCCTCCCGCCCTGCACGACCACCAGAGTTTGGCCGGGTTGGGTCAGGTCACCCAATAACTCGGCGTTAGCCTCGTTATAGACCATGGTGCCCGGGGGAACGGGGATGATCAGATCGGGAGCCGTTTTGCCCGAACGGTTGCTTGGCCCGCCGTTCTTGCCATCATCCGCCTGGAAGCGTGAATGGTAATGAAATTTGTTGAGAGTATTGAGGGTCGGTACCACCTGCAGGATCACGCTCCCCCCATGGCCGCCGTCCCCACCGTCCGGACCGCCACGCGGGCGATACTTCTCGTGGTGCATGTGCACAATTCCATCCCCACCTTTACCTGAGGCGACGGTGATCACCACTGAATCGACAAACATATCATTTACCCTGCTTTCCAAGAATCGCGTTGAGTGTATCACGAAACCAGGGGCCAGATCACTCTGACCCCTGGGTGTGCTCAGGTGCTTTTATAGGGATCGGCTATTTTTTCGTGCCGAATTTTTTCTCCAAAATATCGGCCAGCGTCGGTTTACCGATCTCTTCCAGTTCGTACCGGACGCGCTGACTGGGCTTATTGATTTTCATCACCCGCGTCAAGTCAATCGGCGTACCGATGATCACCATATCCACATCGGCTGAATTAATGGTTTTTTCAAGGTCACGCACTTGCTGCTCACCATAACCCATGGCTGGCAAAATCGAGCCGGTATTAGGGTATTTACGGTAAGTATCGGCAATGGTCCCCACGGCAAATGGGCGCGGATCGACAATCTCAGCAGCGCCAAACCGGCGGGCAGCCACCCACCCGGCACCAATCTTCATGCCGCCATGCGTCAGTGTCGGTCCATCTTCCACCACCAGGACTCGCTTTCCGCGGATCGCATCAGGCTCATCCACATAAATCGGAGAAGCAGCTTCAATGACCAATGCGCCCGGGTTAAGGCCATGAATATTTTCGCGAACGGCAATCACATCCTCGGGTTTGGCTGTATCCACCTTGTTGATGACGATAATATCTGCCATGCGCACGTTAACTTCGCCAGGATAATAGGAACTTTCATGCCCGGGCCGCAATGGATCCGCAACGGTTATCAGCAGATCGGTCTTGTAGAAGGGGAAGTCATTGTTTCCGCCGTCCCACAGCACAATGTCCACTTCCTTCTCGGCTTCGCGCAAGATGGCTTCGTAATCGACGCCGGCATAGACAATGACGCCATTATCGAGATGCGGTTCATATTCTTCGCGCTCTTCGATCGTGCACTCATGCAGATCAAGGTCAGAATAATCTGCGAAACGTTGCACCTTCTGCTTGACCAAATCACCATAAGGCATCGGGTGGCGAATGGCGGCAACTTTGTAACCGAGCCCCCTCAAAATGGAGGATACGCGCCGGGTGGTTTGGCTCTTGCCTGAACCGGTCCGCACTGCGCAAATGCCGACCACTGGTTTTACCGATTCCACCTGGGTGGCCTTTGTTCCGATCAGCTTAAAATCTGCGCCCAGCGCGTTGACCATTGCCGACCGGTGCATAACGTAGTCATAGGGCACGTCACTATAAGCAAACACGACTTCGTCCACATTCAGCTTCCGGATGAGTTCAGGAAGTTCCGATTCGGCGTGGATTTCTATACCGTTTGGGTAAAGACTGCCAGCCAGTTCGGCGGGATATTTGCGCCCTTCAATATTGGGTATTTGAGTGGCGGTGAATGCCACAACTTCGTACCGGTCATTATCCCGGTAATAAGTATTGAAGTTGTGAAAGTCGCGCCCGGCGGCGCCCATGATGATGGTTCGAATACGGGTCATACCAATTTTCTCCTTTTTGTTTGGTACATAGTCCTGTTATTTTACATCACTTGCGGAGCCCGAATTCCGAGCAAGTTCAGCGACCGGTTAAGCGCTATGCGCGCGGCTTCAACCATGGCAAGCCGGGCAGAACGCGTAGCCCCCTCCGCCGTCAGTACCGGGCATTGATTATAAAAGTCGTTGAAAGCTTTGGCGAGTTCGTAGGCATAGCTCGCAAGCAGTGACGGCTTAAACTCACGTGCGGCTCGCCCGACTTCCTCAGGCAAACGGGAAATCAGTTCGATCAAATTGATTTCACTGGGTTGAAGCTCGTGCGTAAAGCTGGCGGGTGCCACCTCTGCGCCGCCCAGTTTGCGCAAAATGCTGTTGGCACGCACATGGGCATATTGAATGTACGGTGCCGACTGACCGTTAAAATCGAGCGCGGATTCCCAGTCGAAGGTTACGATCTTTGTCGTTTCCCGCGCAATCATCGGATATTTGATGCTGCCCAGTGCAACCGCCTCGGCGATTTCATCCATTAGCGCTGGGTCCAGCGCCGGGTTTTTCTCCATGACGACTGCCAATGCACGCTGTTTTGCCTCCCTGATCAAATCATCCAGCAAAACGACGGTGCCATCTCTGGACGACATGGTGACATTCCCCGGTAGATTGACGATTTCATAAGCCAGGTGGTAGATGTCACTCGCCCAGGGCATGCCCATCAATTCCAGAAGCTTTTTCATTTGCTTCATGTGCAGCGTTTGGCGCACATCAATCACATAGATGGATTGGCCCAGGTCGTACTCGTCAAATTTCATCATCGCCAATGGAAGTTCTTTGGTAGCGTAAAGTGAGGTGCCATCGGAACGTAAGATGACAACCACCCGGTATTCTTCTTTAGTGCCCAAAATCCGGTCCAGGTCAACAATCACCGGGTTATCCGGCCGGCCATCCTCTGCCAGGCCACTGGCAATCAGCTGCTCAACGATCTTTTTACCGGGCTCTTCAACTTCGCTCTCGAAATAGATGCGGTCAAAGTGCTCCCCCAAAAGCTCATAGACCTGGGCGAAGCCCTGCATCGACCAATCGCGCGTTTGCTTCCACAACTCCAAGACATGGTCCTCGCGGGAATCCCAGCGGGTGAAATATTCCCGAACGCTGCTCTCGAAGGACGGGTCGCTGACAAAGCGCCGGTCGGCTTCAGCGTAGAGGTCTGCCATCCAGCGCATTTTATCTTCCGGCGGCAGTTCACCGGCATGGAACTTCTCGTAATTGCACATCCACTTGATCACATGCAGGCCAATATCCCCGATGTAATTTGCCCTGACAACTTGCTTCCCATCTGCTTCGAGAATGTTGCAGATAGCACCACCCAGGATCACGTTGCGCAGGTGCCCGACATGCAATGGCTTGTGGGTATTGGGGTTGGAATATTCCACCATTACGGGTTTGCCCTGCACGCGCTGGTGGGCAAACTGATCGCCTTGGCTGAGCACGGTCCGAATGACCCGTTCAGCATATGTGTTGGTCTCAAAATAAAAGTTAAGATAGCCGCGCGTAGCTTCCACCCGGCTGAAACCCGCTGGCAGACCGAGGTAAGCTTTCAGGCTTTCAGCCAGCTGCTGCGCATGTTGGGGGACGGGGAGTTGCCGGTTTGGGTCGGCAGCAGCCAGGGGGAATAGCGGCGCTGCCATTCCCCATTCGCCGCTGAATGGGATATCACGCAGGTCCAACTTGCCTTCGGGCAGCTGGTGCGATTGGCAGTAGTCATTGATGCGGGCGAGTAGAGCGGCTTTTTCTTCTTCGAACATGAGTCTCTTCCTGAAAATGAGTTCTGGCAGGGGATTATAACATTGCGGAGGTTCAAAAACGCCCACCGCGGCTGGTGCAGCGGGGGCGCGCTGAATTTAAACGCACAGGGGCGAGGTTGCCCTCGCCCTTGTGTGAGCGAAAAGAATAATTACTTCGCCTGCGCGTTCAACCGGGCCATCAAGCGGGACTTGCGCCGGGCGGCATTTTTCTTATGGATGACGCCTTTGCCAGCAGCTTTGTCCAACGCCCGAATGGCATTGGCGACATCGGCCTGGGCGGTATCAGCAGAACCGCTCTTGATGGATGATTGGGCTTTGCGCACGAAAGTGCGGGCAGCGCCACGGTAGACGCGATTGCGCTGGCGCGCAGCCTGGTTCTGTTTGTTACGCTTGATTTGAGATTTAATGTTTGCCAACTTCTTCCTCCAACTAACCTTACATATTCACGAACAATTATTTTACATCACTTTTATTTTCTGTCCAGCAGCAAATGAT
>ERZ1645187.472-NODE-472-length-39465-cov-28.358412_pt1 | contig 39465 bp, 25 predicted proteins | sample MGYA00575352_ERZ1645187 | MGnify/ENA primary metagenome ERZ1645187 (study PRJEB40837, sample SAMN11349314) | freshwater sediment metagenome | isolation source: river sediment | host: Sediment | place: India: Wazaribad , New Delhi | collected 2017-02-21 ... | reverse complement strand
CAAGCAGGCGTTTCTTCAGGCGTTGGATCGAGAAGTGCGGCGGGCGGCGCGGACAACCTAATCCCAAGGAATTTCCTTATTATTATTTACGATAAGCCTCAAAGCCTCCTTTACATCGCCCGCATCCTTAAATAATGAGTGCAAATCAGGAGCAACCCTGAGTATCTCCTCATTCAGAGCATCAATATCAACGTTGTGCTTCTTTTTTATATTCAATCCCGAGAGATACGCGGAAACAAGATTACCCAATATTTTAAATTTATGATCCTCCATTGAATTGCGAAGAACTTGCTTAACATTGTATATAGAATTTGCCTCATTAGATCTCTTAATTTTATTCATATTTGCCTGTATTTCAAGTAATGTTTCTAGCATAAACTTTTCTGTACTTGGTGTTTCTTCAGATATTTTAGCAACCTTAAAAGTACCAAATGACTTAAGGAAGAATGAATAATCTTGGGTATTTTTACTGTTCCGGTACGTAGCCAGAACCTTCTCTGATAAGACTCTCTTGAATTCAACAATTTTTGAAAACCGAAGATCCCTTGGGTATGGGACATGCTCAATCAACGAAGTATCAAATGAATATTCTGTTTTGTCGTCCTTTATTATAACTGTTGCCTTATCAAAGGCGAGTCGAAGCCCTAACTCAAACATGACATTTGGGTTCTTTCCACTAACATCGCATACTATTATATCTGAATCGTATAAATTTTGAATTATGCGCTTTTGTATTATACCAATATCATCGGAGTCACTAACAAGTCTTGTTGTAAATTCATACCCAGAAATTCCCGATACGCTTTCGATTATTATTGATTTTACCTCTTGCCAATGCTCAACACCGCATCCATCAATACTTGAGATTGGCATAACTATGCCGCACGTTGCGCAAATCGGTTTCTCAATACTATCGGTCATTGGCTCTGTACCTTCTGGATAGCAAGAGCCTAACAAAGAAAAATAAAAACACTAGTTGCGTACAAACACCGTCACCGCCTCGACGTGGTGCGACCACAGGAACTGGTCGATCGGCGTGACCACGTCCATGGTCCAGCCGGCATCGAGGAGATAGCGGGCGTCGCGGGCGAGCGTGCCGGGGTTGCACGACACCGCCACGATGGTGGCGATCTGCGACTTGGCCAGTTCCTTGAACTGCGGCGCGGCGCCGTCGCGGGGCGGGTCGATCACCACCGCGTCGAAGCCGGCGAGCTCCTTGCCCATCAGCGGGCGGCGATAGAGGTCGCGCGCCTCGACCGTCACCGGCTTCAGGCCCTGGGTGTGACGCGCGGCGAAGGCGAGCGCGTCGAGGGCGAGGCGATCGCTCTCCACCGCATGGACCTGGGCGAGGCGGGCGAGGCGCAGCGAGAAGGTGCCGCAGCCGGCGAAGAGATCGGCGACGCGGGCCGGACCCTTGGCCTTCTTCGGCCGTTCGGCCAACGCGCGGGCGACCGCGGCGACCACCCGTTCGGCCATCGCCTCCTCGGCCGCCGCCACCGCCTGGATGAAGGCGCCGGGGGCCGGCATCACGGCGATGCCGCCGAAGCGCAGCACCGGCGCATGGGCCTCGACCACGATCTCGCGCTCGATCGAGAAGCGGGCGAAGCCGAGTTCGAGAGCCATCGACAGGGCCTGCTGGCGGCGCTCGGGCGCGCGCGTCGCCTCCGAGACCGAGACGTCGAGGCCGGTCTCTGTGTCGAGCACGGTGAAGATCGCGCCCTTGGGGCCGAAGGTGAGGAGATGCGAGATCTTGACCAGCTTGGGCAGGCTGGCGCGGATGCGCGGGGTGACCAGGAGGCAGTCCTCGGCCGATACCACCGTGTGCGACAGGCGTTCGCGGAAGCCGGCGACCGGCGCGCCGGTCTTGCGCTGGACCGCGATCACGGCGCGACGGCGGCTCGCCGGGCCGGTGGCGACGGTCTCCTCGACCTCCGCCTCGATGCCGCGATCGGCGAAGGCGGCGAGCACCTGGTGCTTCTTCCAGGCGAGATAGGGCTTCTGGTCCCAGTGCTGCAGCGAACAGCCGCCGCAGCGGTCGAACACCGGGCACGGCGCCTCGACCCGGTCGTGGCTGGCGTGGACGATCCGCACCACCCGGCCGCGCTCGTTGACGCCTTCGCCGGTGATCTCCACCTCGACGGTCTCGCCGGGCAGCGCGCCGCCGACGAAGAGGCGACGCTCACCGGCTTCGGTTTCGAATTCGGCGACGCCGTCGCCCTTGTGGGCGATGTCGGTGATGGTGACCGTCTCGATGGCGGCGGGGGTCATGCGCGATCCTCGGATGGGGGGCGGACGGTTCGAACCGCTCGCGTCGGCGCCCTTCTACTCCGATTGCGGGCGAAACGACACCACCGGGAAATCACCGGTCCCCGCTCTCGTCCCCGTTTTTTTCGGCGGCGACGAGATATTCCTGGTTTCCGTCGCCGCCCGTCAGCGAGGAGGCGACGCGTCCGCGCACCCGCCAGCCGTGGTCGCCGAGGAAGGCCTCGATGCGGTCGACGCCGGCCAGCGCCACCGCCTCGTCGCGGACCAGCCCGCCCTTGCCGACATGGGCGCGGCCGACCTCGAACTGCGGCTTGACCAGGAAGACGCCGCGCGCGCCGGGGGCGGCGAGCGCCAGGGCCGGGGGCAGCGCCAGGGTCAGCGAGATGAACGACACGTCGGCCACCACGAAATTCGGCGGCGCGGCGAGATGCTCTGGCGCGAGATCGCGGGCATTCAGCCCCTCGATCGAGGTGACGCGCGGATCGGCGGCCAGCACCGGTGCCAGTTGCCCGTGGCCGACGTCGATCGCGGTGACCTTCGCCGCGCCGCGGGCCAGCAGCACCTGAGTGAAGCCGCCGGTGGAGGCGCCGACGTCGAGGCAGAGCGCGCCCTCGGGCGAGAGGGCGAAGGCGTCGAGCGCACCGGCGAGCTTCAGCGCCGAGCGCGACACCCAGGCCGCCGCGGGATCGTCGACGGCGAGCTGCGCGTCCGGCGCGACGCCGGCGCTGGCCCTGGTCTCGATGCGGCCGTCGACGGTGACGGTGCCGCGAGCGATGGCGTCGCGGGCGCGGGCCCGCGTCGGCAGGAGGCCGCGGTCCACCAGGGCGAGGTCGAGACGGGTTCGGCTCATCGGGCTCTCAGAGGCAGGTCGAGACGCCGCTCGACACCGTGTCGAAGAAGACCCCCATGCCCCATTCGCTCCAGGCCCACAGGGCGACGCCGGTCAGCGCGACGAGCGCGACGAGGCCGACGAGGGCGAGAGGGCGAGGCATAGAGAGGGTCATCACGCCATTGTGGGGTTTGATGGCGCGGGCGACAAGGGTGATACGATCTACGGGCGCGATGTCGCCCGGTCGCGGACCGGGCCGGCGCGATGTCGCCCGGTCGCGGACCGGGCCGGCGCGATGTCGCCCGACGCCGACCGTCGATCAGGGAGAGCCGACATGCTGGAGATCTGGGGCCGTGCCAACTCCGCGAACGTCAAGAAGGTGCTGTGGGCCTGCGAGGAACTCGCGGTTCCCCACCTCCGCCACGAGGCGGGCGGGGCGTTCGGGGTGGTCGATACAGAGGCCTATCGCGCCATGAACCCGAACGGGCTCGTTCCGGTGGTGCGGGCGGGCGATCTGGTGCTGTGGGAATCGAACACCATCGTGCGTTGGCTGGCGGCCGAGTACCCGGACGGCGGTCTGTGGATCGCCGATGCGGGGGCGCGCGCCGCGGCCGAGAAGTGGATGGATTGGAGCCTCTCGCTGGCGCAGCCGTTCCGCGACGTGGTCTTCGGGCTCCTGCGCACGGCGCCGGAGAAGCGCGATCACGCGGCGATCGAGCGCGGTCGGGCGACCTGCGCGGGGCTGTGGGCGATCGCCGATCGTGCGCTCGGCGAACAAAGATACTTCTCCGGCGACCGGTTCGGCATCGCCGACATCGCTCTGGGGCCGATCTACTACGTCTGGAACGGGCTCGACGTCGAAAAGCCGGCCACGCCCTCGCTGACGCGTTGGATGGGCGAATTGCAGAGCCGTCCGGCCTGGGCCAAAGTGGTCGCGATCGGGCTCTCGTGAGGCCCGGCCCGAACGGGCGAGCGGAGGCACGAGATTGCGGGTCACCTTCGAGGACGGCGGCGGAGGCGGTGGGGAGCGCAGGGATGCGGCTCCGGAGCCGTCGGCGCGGCCGCTCGGGCGGGCGATCGGCCGGGGGGTGCGTGGGCACTGTCCGACCTGCGGCACCGGCCGCCTCTTCGCCGGCTATCTGGCGGTGGCGCCGGCCTGCGACATCTGCGGGGAGCGATTCTCCGGCCACCGGGCCGACGATCTGCCGCCCTATCTCACCATTCTCGTGGTCGGCCACGTCGTGGTCTCGGGCCTCCTGATCGGCGAACGGCTCTACCAACCGGACGTCACGCTGGCGCTGGCCTTCTGGCTGCCGGTGACGGTGGTGCTGACGCTGGCACTGTTGCGGCCGATCAAGGGTGGGGTGGTGGCGCTGCAATGGGCGCTCCGGCTGCACGGCTTCGCCGCTGCGGGGGCGCAGGGGCGCGAGCCCCCCTCCCCGACCCGTTTCGATCCGCCGCCGCCGGCGGCGGATTCCCGTCCATCCCCGTCCGCCCCGTCCCGTCCTCCCCAGTCCCCCGAGTGAGCCCGATGCGCACGCCGCAAGACATTCTCGCAGAACTCAACAAGCTCGATCGCTCCGAAGGGGCACCCTACTATCGGCCGCGCGACGCCTCGACGCTGCTGGTGCTCGACCACGCCGTCGGCGGCCCGGTGCGGGTGCTGATGGGGAAGCGGCACATGCGCCACCGTTTCATGCCGGGCGCCTGGGTGTTTCCGGGCGGGCGGGTCGACGCGGGCGACAGCCGCATCGCGCTCGCCGACGACTACCGGCCGGGTGAACTCGCCCGGCTGATGGTCGACATGAAGGGGCCGCGCACGGCGACACGGGCCCGCGCCTTCGCGGTGGCGGCGTTCCGCGAAACCTACGAGGAGGCGGGCCTGTTCGTCGGGCGGCCGATCGAGGGCGCGGCGACCGGCGCCGAGCACGATCCGCACGACGCCTTCGCCGCCTTCGCCGCGCGCGGGCTGACGCCGGCCCTGTCGGCGGTGCGATTCGTGGCGCGCGCCATCACCCCGCCGGGGCGGCCGCGGCGGTTCGACACGCGCTTCCTGGCGGTGCCGGCGGCGGCGATCGGCGGCCATCTCGACAGCGGCGTCGGACCTTCGGGCGAGCTCGAAGACGTCGCCTGGGTCACGTTCGACGAGGCGCGGGCGCGGCCGGAACTGGCGCCGATCACGCGCGGCGTGCTCGACGAGCTGGAGGCGCGGCTCGCCGGCGATCCGACGCTCGAGGGCGAGCGGACGGTGCCGTTCTATCGTTGGATCGGCGCCGGGTTCGTGCGCACCGAGATCGACGCGGAGGGGGCGACTTGACGCTCGGCATTCTCCTCCTCTTCGCCGGGGCGCTGGCGCTCAACGCCGGCACGCCGGGGCCGAGCATCGCGGCGCTGGTGGGGCAGGTGCTGACCCGCGGCGCCGGGGCGGTCCTGCCGTTCCTCGCGGCGATGTGGATCGGCGAGGCGGCTTGGCTGGCGGCGGCGATCGGCGGGCTGACGGCGGTGGCGGAACGGCTGCACGAGGTGTTCGTGGTGATCCGCTGGGCCGGCATCGGCTATCTCGCCTGGCTCGCCGTCAAGACTTGGCGCACGCCGCTGCCGGGCGAGGCGGCCGATGCGGGCGCGGTGCCGCCGACCTCCGGACTGCGCCTGTTCGCCACCGGGCTGGCGCTGACCATCGGCAATCCGAAGATCATGGTGTTCTATCTGGCGCTGCTGCCGTCGATCGTCGATCCGACGGCGATCGGGCTCGGCGATTGGCTGCTACTGACGGCGGTGCAGGTCGCGGTGATGGCGGCGATCGATCTCGCCTGGACCGGGGCGGCGGCGAAGGCGCGGCGTTTCTTCGCCGATCCGTCGTCGCTCCGGCTGGTGCGGCGGGGCAGCGCGGTCGCCATGGGCGGCGCGGCGGCGGCAATGGCCAGCCGGGGCTGAGGGGCCTCGGATACACGACACGGCTCGACATCGAGGATGCGAGAATGCGCAGGGACGGACTTTTCCCGAAGGTGGCGATGGCGGCGGCGATGCTGGTCGCGGCGGGCGGAGCGGCGCAGGCGCTGACCCGCGAGGAAGGCATGGCGCGGGCGCAGGCGCTGACGCGGGAGGCGGCGAAGAACCGGCCGGTGGTGGCGAAACCCACCTACGATCCGCTCGATCCCAATGCACCGTGGCAGGCGCGGTTCGAGGCGATCGACGCCGACCACGATCGCCGGATCACCCGCGACGAGGCGCGGGCGCATGCGAACCGGCGGTTCGAGGCGATGGACACCAACCACGACGGCAAGGTGGATGCGGCCGAATGGGCCGAGTTCCACCGCCCGCGCGGGAAGGCGGCGCCCACGCCCGAACAGGTGGCGAAATCCGCGCGCGAGGCGGATGCGGACTTCGCGGCCGCGGACACGAATCGCGACGGGCAGATCGACCGCGCGGAGGCCCTGGCCGCGGTCGAATCGGCCTTCGGCCGCGCCGACGTCAATCGGCGGGGTGCGATCTTCGATTGGGAATACCGCCGGTTCGCGTGGTGAGTACCGGCCGACGGCCGGTGGCGACATGAACGCGAGTTAATTGGTAAAGTTACACGTCCCGTCATAGAATTATGTCGTTCCGGATCGGTTTCGACCATCGGCTTCCGGAGCACCACCGAAACAGAGACCTCTTCTCGAGGCGGACGCCATTGCGGCTCCGCCGTCGAGGGGCTCGTCTTCGCGGGAGGACGACATGACCTTCAAGACCATTGCTCTGGCGACCGTGCTCTTCGTGACCGCGGTGGGTGCCGCGCTCCCGGCGGGGGCGCAGCCCATGGGTCCGGGTTGGGGCGGCGGACGGCCCGATGCGCCGTGGCGTGAGCGTTTCGCAACGCTCGACACCAACCACGACGGGGTGATCACCAAGGCGGAATTCGTCGCGGGAGCCGGCGACGTATTCGCCGCAATGGACGCCGATTCGTCGGGCGATCTCACCAAGGACGAGTTCATGGCGGTCCGCATGGGTCCGCAATGGGGTGGCAACCCGGATCGGATGGCAGCGATGCAGGCCCAGAAGGCGGGCCGGTTCTCGGCGATGGATACGAACGGCGACGGCCGGGCGAGCCGCACCGAGTTCATGGCCGAACACGAGCGAGAGTTCGCGGCGATGGACCGCAACGGAGATGGACGGGTGATCCCGGCCGAATTCCGCGGACGCCACTGGTGAGGCGTGCGGCGCGGCGGCGGACCTGCCCGTTTCGGACGGGCTCTGCGCCGCCGCATCGTCGCGGCGGGCGGCGATCGGAGGACGAATCGGCGAGCCGACGGGCCGTTGCGCGCAGCCCCGGCGAGATGCGTGCGGCGAACCTTGACATCTTCGGCCTCTTCGGTCACTTTCCGGCCACTTCGAGATCGAGGCACGGCCCGTGTGGACCTCACGCGGGCCGTCGCTTTCGTCCAGACCGAATTCCAGAGGGACTGCCGCCATGGCCAAGGCGACCACCATCAAGATCAAGCTCGTGTCGACCGCGGACACCGGTTACTTCTACGTCACCAAGAAGAACTCTCGCACCATGACCGAGAAGTTCGCCGCGAAGAAGTACGACCCGGTCGCGCGCAAGCACGTCGAGTTCAAGGAAGCCAAGATCAAGTGATCGGCTTCTGATCGACTTCACGCGAAAGCGTCGAAAGCCTCGGGTGACCGAGGCTTTTTTCGTTCCGGAGGCCCGATCAGTGGCCGCGGAAGACGACCAACTGGAAGATTCCGATCGCCAGTTCGGCGAAGATCAGCAGGATGATCGCCGCTTCCATCTTCGAGGCGCGGTCGGCATCGATGATGTCGGTGAGCGCACGCGCCGTCTCGACGATGACGTCGACCTTGCGCTGGAGCGTCTGGCCGCGCTCCTTCAGCTCGTATTCGTCTTCGAGGCGGGCATAGAGGCGCTCCAGGTCGGAGCGATCCCACAGCACGTCGGGCTTGTCGTCGACGGCGATGCGGGCGGAGACGCGGTGCTGCACGCGCAGGGCCTGACCGATCAGCTTCAGCATGGCGCGGCGGCTGCGGGTGGGGCGGCCGTGCTCGGCGAGTTCGCCGGCGAGCGGCTCGATCAGGTCGATCACCGCATTGACCTCGCGTTCGTCGCGACCGAGCGCCACCGACTTGGCGAGCGCATCGGCGACCACCAGGAAACGCTCGTCGGAGAAGTCCTCGAGGCCGATGGCCCCGCCGGGGGTGACGCGGTCGGCGGCGCCGGTGGCGATCTCCAGCACCACGGCTTCGTCGTCGCTGCGCATGCGGGCGCCGACGAGACGCGACTTCAGGCGCTCGAGGACGTCTTCCTCCTCCAGCGGCGACAGGCCGGCGAGTACCGCCACGCCGAAGCGATAGAGGGCGACACGGCCGCGCTCGCCGACGTGGAAGGCGAGCGGGGTCAGGGAAATCGTGTCGGCGCGCTCGAGATCGGTGGTGTCGAGGCGGTCGCCGAGGAGGAGGGCGCGGGCGGTGACGCGGGCGCGCGGAGCGGGGGAAGAGGGGTCGGTCATGTCCTCTGGATACGACCCTTTCATGACAGTCTTCATGACGGTGGCGTGGTCTCGCTCCGCTCGCCCTTCCCTCGGCTCGTCGTGCTGCCCGCGCGCCGGCGCAGGCGAGCGGCGGCGACCCTCTCCAATATTGGGTACGACAGCGTCGCGGCGGTATTGTTAGTGTTTTGGTAAGGCTCGGATTTCGGGTCCCACTCCACGCGATCGCCCAATTGCCGAGACCGGACACGATTTCATGCTGAAGCGCCGCCGCGAACTCCTCCTGCGATCCGTCTGTCTGCTGGTCGCCTTCGGCGCCACATTCACGCCGTGCATCCGCGTCGCCTGGGCGGGCGACGTCACCGCCGACGGGCGGTCGGCGACCACGGTGACGACGACGGGGGCGGTGACCAACGTCACCACCGCGACCGTGTCGCAGTCCTACGGCATCAACAGCTTCTCCTCGTTCCAGGTCTCGCGCGGCGAGAGCGTCAATCTGGTGGTGCCGAACGCCGCGGTCGGTACGATCAACCTCGTCACCGGCTCACGTTCGGTGATCGACGGGGCGGTGCGCTCGGTGCAGAACGGGGCGGTCGGCGGATCGCTCCATTTCGCCAATTCCAACGGCATCGTGGTGGGAGCCAACGGATCGATCGAGGGCGGCTCGGTTTCGCTCTCCACGCCGACCTCCGGCTTCCTCTCCGGCTTCTTCGGCGCGGACGGGCGACCGAATGCGGCCGCCGTCACCGCAATCGTCGACGGGACCGCGCCGCAGTCGGCGGCGGGGATCGCGGTCGAGGGCGCGGTGCGCGGCGTCGGCGGGGTCAGCCTGCGCACCGGCGGCGACATCGCGGTGACCGGCGAGGTGACGGCGGGCAGCCGCGACGCGCTGATCGCGGCGGCGGTCAACACCGGCGGCGTCAAGATCCGTTCGGCCGGCAAGACGACCATCGGTTCGAAGGCGCGCATCCGTTCGGAGGCGGGTGAGGCGGGCGGGCGCATCGACATTCGCGCCGACGGGGCGATCGAGGTCGAGGGCGGCGCGCGCATCCTCGCCGAGGGCATCGGCGCGGGCAAGGGCGGCACCATCGACATCTTCGCGGGCACGGCGGCGAGGCTCGGCCGCGACGCGGTGATCTCCGCCTCGGCTTCGGGTACGGGCGACGGCGGGGCGATCGAGTTCTCGGCGGAAGAGAGCGTGGTCGTCGCCGGCACGCTCGCGGCCGCTTCCGCCTCGGGCAGACACGGACGGGTGCTGCTCGATCCCACGGCGATCGACGGATCGGTCGACGTCTATACGGACGTCGCACAGGTCGGCACGTACGAGGTGATCGCCTCGGGCACGATCACGCTGCACGGCATTCACGTGACGGCCGACGAGGTGAGCCTCGCCGGCGGCGGCATCGTTCTGGAAACCGGCACCGTCATCGAATCGACCGGGGACGTGACGCTGTCGGCGCGCTCGGTCGACACCGACCTCGGGCCGACCAACGCGCTGCCGATCGGCGCCGCCTCGATCACCATCGACGGCGCGACGATCTCCGGCCGCGACGTGAAGCTGATCGCCACGGTCTACAAGGATCAGATCATCGCCGCCGACGCTGCCGTGACGAGCCTCGCGGCGACGCTCGAGGCGGGCGCCGAGGACGCCGCCGGGGTGCCCGGTCTCGCGTCCAAGATCGACGAACAGGTCGGCGCCCAAGTGACGGCGATCGCGACCAAGGCGCAGGCCTTCGTCACCGAGAACGACATCGAGCAGCTGCCGACCTACCTCTCGGCCAAGGCGATCATCGACGTCTCCAATTCGACCATCACCGCCGCGCGGGACGTGGTGATGCAGTCGCGCGCCACGACGGCGATCGAGATCGCGCCGGAGGCCGGATCGATCGCGGTGGCGGTGGCGGGTTCCAACACCGTGGCGCGGACCATCGTCGCCGACAGTCACGTCGTCGCCGGACGCGACGTGACGGTGAGTGCCGACACCCAGGTGACGCAGACACTGACGGCGGTTTCCAACGTTCCGGGCGCCTCGGCGGTGGGGCTCGCGACCGATGCGGTGAACGGCGCCCTCGCCGCCTCCTTCCGCCGCTCGGTGACGGAGGTGGTGATCACCCGCGATCCGACCTCGGCCGATCCGTCCGATCCCGTCCTCTTCGCCGGCCGTGCCGTCGAGATCGCAGCGACGGCGAAGGAGACGATTTCCGTCACGGCCGAGGCGGTCACCAATGCGGCCGGGCGCGGGGTGGCGGTGGCGCTGTCGGTCGACGACGTCACCACCACGGCGGCGCTCGGGGCGGCGGTGCGCACCGACGCCGGCAAGTTCGCGCTCAAGGCCGAGACGATCGTCGAGGACTTCTCCGATCGCGCCACCGTCACCGGCGGCAGTCTGGCGGAAAACGTCGCCACCTCGGGTGCGGCGCTGGGGGCGAGCGCCTTCGCCCCCTATGCCGGGACGCTCCGCACCACCTCGGGCACGGTCGCCGACGCGCTCAGCGACGACGGAACCGGGACCTCGGCGACGGCTTCCGATCAGCACGGGGTGGCGCTGGCGCTCTCCAATCACGCGATCACCACCGAGGCACTGCTCGGGTCGACCTCCTTCCAAGTCGTCGATCCCTCGACGGACGCGACCACCTCGCTCGGCCTCGCCTCGGTCTACGTGACCGCGACCAGCGGGGCGCATGCCGGGCGCAGCCCGACCATCGACCTCCTCGATCCGGCGACCGGCGTCCACGTCACCGCCGCGACGACCGTCCTCGCGGCCTCGCAGGCGGCGGCCGTCTCGGTCGACGCGGGCTCCGGGGGGACCACCTCGGTCACCGCCGCCAACCTCGCCCATTGGAATTTCGACACCTCCGCCACCAGCGGCACGCCGAGCGAGTTGCCGGGCGCGCGCGTCGAGGTGCTGGCCGAGGTGCCGATGGTCGTCTCGGCGACCAACACGTTGCCGTCGCTCGCCGATCGCGGTGCGCTCGACACCGCCTGGGACGCCTATGCGACGACGCTGACCTCGGAGGCCGCCTCGACCTCTGCGGTCGCCGGGTGGTCGCGCGGCGAGGCGCCGGTGGTGGTCGACACGTCGGGCGAGGAGACGCATCTCTTCTCGGCGGTGGCGCGCTCGACCGGCGCCGGAGTGGGCGTCGGGGTCGACGCGACGATCGTCTCGGGGTCGATCGCGGCGACGGCGACGCTCGGCGAGGGCTTCCGCTGGCGGCCGAACACGATCTACGACCTCTCGCAGGACGCATCCGCGCAAGGGTACGGCACGACGGCACTTTCCGTCACCGTCACGGCGGCGAACCACGGCGATCTCACGGTGAAGACCGGCGCCACCGGCGTCGGGGTCGACGGGGCGGTCGCGGGCTACGGCGGGGCGCTGTCGATCGTCGACGTGCTCTCTTCGACCATGGCCGACGTGGGCGATCATGGTGTCATCGAGGGCGCCAATGCGGTCGTCGTCACGGCCGATCAGGACATGCTGGTCGCCAATCAGGCGCGCGCCTACGGCTCGACCGGCGGCGAGGGATCGATCGGCGGCGCCATCGCGGTGACGATCCTCGCGACCTCGACCTCGGCCTCGCTCGATGCCGGGGCGACCGTGGGGATCTTCGGCGATCTCTCCATCACCGCGCGCGACACCACCGACGTGCTGACGCTGGCCGGTTCCGATCACGTGTCGTCGTCCTCGGCGATCGACTTCGGCGTGGCGATCACCGCGACGACGCGCGAGACGCTGGCCGGGATCGTCGCGCCCGAGGGAGGGGTGGCGGGAGCGCCGTCGCTGGTCTCGGCACTGACCATCGAGGCGGAGACCTCCGGTTCGGTCACCACCATCGGCGGCGCCTCGGCCCAGTCGGGCAGTGGGGCCACCACGGCCACGGCGTCCGATCCGACCAATTCGCTTCTCCTCGGGGCGAACCAGATCGGCGCTCTCGCCGGAGAGCTGGGCACCTCGATCACCGGGGCGGGCGGCGCCTCGAGCATCGCCATCTCCGGCGACTTCGCCGGCACCTATGCGACCGTCTCGACGCAGGTCGAACTCTCCGGCGCCACCGTCGTGCAGAGTTTTTCGAGCGACGCCTCGCTCTTCGCCCATACGGCGGTGGCCTATGGCGAGGCCTCGGCGCTCACCTCGGCCTCGACCGGGACCACGGCGATTTCCGGCGCGACCGGGCTCAATGCGATCCATCACGAGACCTCGGTCGTGATGAGCGGTGGGAAACTCGTCGCCCGGGCGATCGCCGGCGCGTCGACACCGGTCGGCGGCTCGGACGAATACATCGCCACCGATCGCTCTACCCTCGATCTCGTCGTCGCCGGCACGGCGGGGGCGAGCGACACCGGCTTCGACGTCTCGGCGAACGCCACCTACACGTCCTTCTCGGCCGCCGCCGCCGTGACGCTCACCGACGGCGCCGAGGCCTCGACCTATGGCGATCTGAGCTTCTCGGGCGGGCGGACGCTGATCGACGTCGCCGACTTCTCGGTCGGGCGCACGGTCGAGATCACCGCCGCCGCGACACCGGTCGCGACCCTCACCGCCGCCGCCTCGCGCGATCTCGCCGGGCTCGACAACGGAGGTTCGTCCTCGACGCTCGGCTCGCTCTTCGGCGCGGCGGGCGATGCGACGAGCGAGACGGGGGGCGGGCTCGACGGGCTGTCGATCACCGTCAATCCGCTGAAGGTCGCCGCCTCGGCGACCATCGTCGTGAAGGATTCCACCGTCGAGGCGGATCAGCACGCCACCGCCGGGCAGAGCCCCTTCGCCTCGGAGGAGAGCGCGGGGCGGGTGTCGCTGTGGGCGACGGCGCAGACGACCGTCACCATCGACACGACCGGCGACACGTTCGCGGCCTCTGTGGCGATCACCGACACCGATGCGCTGGTGGCGCTGCGCAACGCCACCGTCTCGGCGGCGGGCAACGGCTCCGTGACCATCACCTCGCTCGCCAACGAAGTGCAGGATCTCTCGGCCCTCTCCGGCACCCAGTCGGGGCTGAAGAGCGTCGGCGTGCTCTCGGTGCGCTCGCTCTCCAACCAGATCCTGATCGACGCGGAAGCGGGCGAAACCGCCGGTCACACGCGGATCTCCGCGCCCGCCGTCCATCTCGATGCGCTCACTACGCACGATCTCTCCTTCACCGCACGAGCGACCGACGCCACCGACCACGTCAAGGCGGCCGCCGCCGTGGTGTCGCTGGCGAAGAGCCTGACGCAGGTCGCGGCGGGGGGCACCTTCGACACCGGCTGGTCCTCGACCGCCTCGAGCCTCGACATCGTGGCGCGCGACACCTGGACCGCCTGGACCGTCGAGGCGACCGTCTCCAACGGGGCCTTCGCCGAACCGGGTTCCGGCGACGAGAACGCCACGGGGCTCCTCGCCCATTTCGATCGCGGCGACCTCGCCGACGGGATCTTCGCGTTGGGCGAACGGGCGGCGGCGGAGAACGCCACCGAGGCGACCGATGGGACCTCGACGCCGTGGGGCCAGCGCACGAGCTTCGGGCTGGCGCTGGCGCTCGAGCGCCACGACGTCACCACGCGGGCGACGCTCGGCGGCACCGCCGTGACGCCGGAGGGCGCAAGCGTTGCGCTCCTCGGGGGGACGGCCACCGCCGTGACGATCTCGGCCGAGACCAAGATCGACGACATCTCCAAGCACGTCGCGGCGAAGATCGCCAACGGCGCGGCGGCATCCGTCGCCGGGGTGGGCGTGCTCTCCTTCGGGGTATGGAACCTCGACACGGAGGCCTCGGTCGGGGCGCACGGGACCGTCGCGAACGGCGTCGGCGTCACCGCGACGACGACATTGCCGACGGTCGCCTTCGACACGCGCGAGAACATGGCGCTCGACGATCTCGCCGAGGGGATCGGTGCCGATTTCGCCGAAGGCGCGGAGGTTGCGAAGCTCGGCATCGCCGACATGGCGCCCAAGGTGAACACGCTCCTGCACGAGGGCGATTGGCAGATCACCAACGAGACGATCGCCAACGGCAAGGGTGCCGACTGGGCGATCGACGCGGGCGTCCACACCTTCACCGCGACCACGCGGGCGACCATCGACGACGGCGCGGCGCTCTCGGGCGGTGACGTCACGGTGACGGCCACCGCGACCGGCGGCATCACCTCGGCGCGGATCGCCGGGGACGCCGGCTCGACGGCGGAGAAGCTCGGGGTCGGCGGCGCGCTGCAGGTGCTGAGCGGGACCTTCACCACGGAGGCGATCGTCGGCGATCTCGCCGGCCACGCGGCGAGCGTCGGCGACATCACCGTCAAGGCGGAGAACAAGCTCACCTTCGCGGCGGACGCGCTCTCCTACGGGGCGGCGGCGAAGCTCGCCTTCAACGGCGCCTTCACGGTGCTCGACTATGCGGGCGCGGCGCGCGGCATCGTCGACGCGGCGACCACCTATACGGCGGGCGACCTGCTCGTCACCGCCCACGACGGTTCGATCCTGATCGCCGGCGCGGCGGCGGCCAACCAGGGCACCAGCGCCGGAGTCGGCATCGCCTCGACGCTGATCTTCGCCGATCGCGAGGCGACGGCGGCGCTGGCCGAACGCGAGGCGGGCGAGATCGTCGCCCTCGTGGCGCTGCCGACCACGTCGCGGCTCTCCGACCTCGCCTCCACCTTCGCCTCGATCACCTTGACCGCCACCGACGACGGCCTCGCCGTCGCCACGGCGGAAGCGGGCGCCAAGCGGGCCGAGGACGACCTGATGGTGGTCGACGGGGAAAACGGCTTCCCCGACATGATCCTCCAGCGCCGCAAGGAGGACGAGGAGACCGCCACCGCGCTCGGCGAGCAGACGCCCGATCCGGCGGCGGCGGGCGACGTCACCGGCAAGAAGTTCGGCTTCAAGATCTCGGCCGACTATGTCGGCGTCTTCACCGATCACGCCACCACGGCGCTGCTCTCGGCGTCGCGGCCGATCGAGGCCGGGCCGATCAGCGTGAGCGCGACGGACACCTCCATCGCGGCGCTGGCGACCGGCGCCACCGTCGCGGGCGCCGGCTCGGTCGGGCTCGGCGGCTCGTTCTCGCAATTCGTCGGCGACCGCGCCACCCGCGCGGCGGTGGAGGCGGCGAGCGTCGACTTCCGCCCGCGCTACAACGCGGCACTGGGGCTGTGGGCGCCGGCCTCGCTCCTCGTCACCGCGACCGATTCCGCCTCGACGCGCGTGCTGTCGGCGGGCCGCGCCGGCGAGACGCTGAAATCGAGCGTGCTCGGCTCGGCGGCGAGCGCGGCGGGCGACGTTTCCGTCACCGCCGAGATCGCCTCGGCGGAGGTGCTCGAGGGCACCGGCCTCACGGTCTCGGCGCGGCGCAGCGGCGACACACTGGTGGCGGCGGGCGCGCTCTCGCTCGACGACGCGGTCGCTTCCTCGGGCGAGAGCCCGATCGTGCCGAGCGACGAGGCCGCCGCCAAGGGCGTGGCGATCGGCGTCGCCTTCGCCGCGACGGATCTCGGCGAGACGGTCGTGGCGCAAGTCGTCTCCACGACGCTCGACAAGGTGCCTTCGCCGACGATCACCGCGAAGAACGACGCCATGCTGGCGGCGGTCGCCAAGTCGTCGGGGGGCTCCAACACCCTGAATCTGGCCGGGTCCGCGATCTATCTCGAGGTCGATCGCACCACCACCGCCCGCCTCGACGGCGGCGCCGATCATCATGCCGTGTCGCTCGAGGGCGGGCTGGAGCTGCGCGCCACCGACGCGACGGTGACGCGGGCGCGCATCGGCCTCGAGGGCGCGGCGGATGGATTCGGTGTCGGGGCGACGGCGATCGTCGTCGCCGATACCAAGACCGTGGCGGTGGAACTCAGCGACACGAGCGTCGACATCGCGCCGACCGGCACGCTGGTCGAGGACTATTATTCGCTGGTCGTCGCCGCCGAGACTTTCGCCACCATCGACGCCGAGCAGTCGGGCGGCATGGCGAGCGACAAGGGTATCGTCGGCGAGGCGGCCGTCGGCATCGTCACAACGAACTGGACCACGTCGGCGACCGTCGCGGCCACCGACGTGACGACCGACGGCAGCGTCGCCATCGGCGCCTGGTCGGCCGCGTCGATCCGCAACGCGCAGGGCGCGATGACCGACGCCTCGAAGGGGGCCGGCACGCTCGGCTTCGCCTCGACGCAGGTCCAATCGAACATCGCGGTGACGATCTCGGATTCGTCGATCCTCGGCCGCAGCTGGTTCACGCCCGAGATCCGCGACATCGCCTCTCTGGTCTACGTGACCGCCTCGTCGAACGACTACATCGAGACGGAAGCGGTCCGGAACGGGTCGGCCGACGCGGCGCTCGGGGCCGTCTTCGCCTGGACGAAGACCACCGGCGCCATCTCCACCACCGTCTCGAACAGCGAGTTCGATTCGCAGGTCCTGTCGATCGCGGCGGAAGACCTCACCGTGCGCTCCAACACGGCTTCCGCCGCGGCGACGGCGAGCGCGCTCGGCGCGGCGGGGGCGATCGTCGTCGACGACTACCGTCGCTCGACGGCGGCTTCGGTCACCGGCGGCACGATCGGAACCCATCTCGAGCGGCTCGGCGTCGACACCTCGGGCAATCTGATCTTCGGCAACGGCTACGGGGCCGCGTCGGTCACGGCCAATTCCGCCACCATCGCCAGCAACGTGGCGATCGGGCGCGACACCGGCGACGGCGAGGTCGGCTTCGCCGGCGTGCTCACCTGGGCGCGCGACGACCGCGACGTGACGGCCACCGTCACCGACGCCCATGTCGCCTTCCAGGACGCCACCTGGGTTGCGTCCGGCTCGTGGGTGCATCAATCGGCGTTCTCCGTCTCGGCCGACCGGGCGGACAAGCATTTCCTGCTCCAGGCGACGGAATCGAGCTCGTCGAGCGCGGTCGGCATCGGCGCCGGCATCCTCCGGGTCGGCGGCGACACGCGCGCCACGGTGGAACGGCCGACGCTGGTGACTTCGGGTGCCTGGGCGTTGGGGACGGGCGGCCTCTTGGTCACGGCGAGCGATACCTCGCTCGCCCTCGTGGTCGGCCTCGGCGGCGCCTCGACCGGCGCCTTCGGGGCGGTCGGCTCGCTCGCGGTGATCGACATGGGGCGGACGCCGGAGAGCGCCACCGTGATCGCGCCGGACGGGCGCGGCGACGCGGCGCGCGGCACGCAGGCCGTCGCCGAGGCCTCGCTCGGGGCGGAGGTGCTCGCGCGCACCCAGGACGCCACCGTCACCACGACGGCGCGCGACACCACCATCGCCGCGACGGTGACCCACACCGCCTCGACCGATCTCCTCGATACGCACGCCGTCCGGGTCTCGGACACGCGGCAGGCCTATGCGATCGCCGGGCAACTGTCGGCGGAGATCGTCTCGCCGGCCCTCGACACGGTGGAAACCATCGTCTCGGTCGACCATTTCGGCGCCGACGGCATCGACCTGACGCTGAAGGGCGCCGGCATTCGCGACAGTCTCGCCGGCGGCGAGGGCGGCGACATCACGCCGGTGCCGACCAACCAGGACGGTCCGGCGTCCTATCGCATCGGCGAAGACGTCGGGATGGCCAATCTCGCGCTCTACGATGCCTCCGTGCGGCCGGATCTCGCGCCGGCCGCCGGGGCGGGCGGGCTGTCGATCGGCTTCTCGCTCGCCGCCGCCACCATCGGCGGGGCGGTCGAGGCCAAGGTCGACGTGGCGAGTGGGGCGACCGTGAACTTCGCCACCGGCGGCACGCACGCATGGTCGGGTACCACGACCGTCGCCTCGGCGGTCGGCGCGCAGCTCGACGGCGGGGTGCAGCTCGGCGCCTCGGCCTCGCTGGCACGGCAGGCGACGGCGACCGAGACGGCGATCACCGGCGCGGGCACATTGAAGGCGCTCGCCGGCGGCTGGCAGGAGACCTCGGCGATGCGCGCCGCGATCTCCTGGTCGGTCTCGGGGCTCCTGCAGCTCTCCGGCGGACGCCTCGCCGGAGGCGCGACCTTCGCCGCCAACGACTTCGACAGCTCGGTCACCGCCCGCGTCGAGGACGCGACCCTGGCGGTCGGCTGGAACACGCGCGAGATCACCGCCCACGACGCCTCCAACCAGATCACCGTGGCGCTGGCCGGCGGCGGGTCGGACATCGGCGTGGGCCTGTCGGTCGCGGTCTCCTCCAACGACGACGTCGTGAAGACGGTGATCGACGACGCCACCGTCACCGGCACGGGCGAATTCTTCGTGCTGACCGGGCGCGACGCCGATCAGACCTCGCTGGTGCTCCAGGCGATGTCGGGCAGCCAGCTCGGCTTCGGCGCGGCGCTGGCGGTCGACAACATCCGGGGCTCGGTCACGGCGGAGATCACCGGCTCGACCCTCTCCGATCCGCGCAACGTGCAGGTGCTGACGGAGAACACCTCGATCATCAAGGCGGCGACGGTCGGTCTGGCGATCGGCGGCTCGGCGTCGGTCTCCGGCTCGATGTCGGTGCTCGAGAACACCACCGAGGTGCGCACCACCATCGATGATTCGACCCTCACCGCCGCCACCGGCTCGGTGATCGTCGACAGTCACGACGACACGGAAGTGGCGGGAATCGGCGGCGGCGGCGAGGGCTTCTTCGACGAACTCGGCGGGCTCACGGCCAACGTCTCGGCGTCGGGCGCCGTCGGCGTCGGCGTCGGCCTCACCATCGTCAAGGCCAGGCCGACGGTGACCACCCTCGTCACCGGCGACAGCTATCTCTACGGCCGCGGCTCGATCTACGCCTCGTCGATCGGCATGGGCTGGAAGCGCGGCGTCGCGATCCTCGCCGACGCCGAACTCGACGTCGACACCCTGTCGATCACCGGCTCCTTCGCCGGCGAGGTGGCGGTGTCGGCGCAGGTGCCGGTCGTCATCGTCGGTTCCGAGGTCGCCACCACGGTGGCGGCGGATGCGAGCGGGGCGCCGGAGATCGCCAGCGGGTTGACGCTCGAGGTGCTGGCGCAGAACACCGCCGACGTGTCGGTGCTCTCCTTCGTGGGGACCGGCGGCGGGGCGGGCGCGGTCGGCGCCGACGTCGAGGCGATCAGCGATCATCGCAGCACGGCGATGCTCATCGACGGGGCGACGCTCACCGGCTCGACCGTCACGGCCAAGGCGATCTCGACGGAGACCATTTCCACCACCTCGGCGAGCCTCGCCGGGGGCGCCTATGCGGGCGTCGCCGGTATCGTCCAGGTGATCGACAGCGAGAGCGCGACCACCGCGCGGGTGATCGGCTCGACCATCACCTCGACCGGCTCCTTCACGCTCTCGGCCGAAGCCACCCGGACGATCACCCGCACGGCGGTCGGCATCGGCGGCGGCTTCGCCGGGGTCGGCGGCGTGGTCTACGTGCTCTCGACGGACGACACGGTGCTGGCGGAAGTGGCGTCGGCCGCCTCGGAAGCCTCGGACGACCGCACGACGCTCGACGTCAACGGCAACTTCACCCTCCAGGCCCTGTCGACCACGACGCTCGGCACGACCGCGATCGCCGGCGGGATCGGGCTCGGCGCGATCGAGGGGGCGATCTCGGTCACCCATGTGACCGACACGGTCACCGCGCGCTTCGGCGACTGGGCGACGCTCGTCCCCAACAAGGCGAACGCCGTCACCATCACGGCCTCCGACACCTTCACCTCGACCGAGACGGTCGGCGGCGGTTCGATCGGCTTCGTCGGCATCGGCGCCTCGGTGGCGGTCACCTCGCTCGCCTCGCTGGTCTCGGCGGAGGTGGGCGATCACGCCTCGCTCGACACCACCGGCGCGCTCACCGTTCAGGCGATCGGCACGCGCACCATCGATTCGTCCGTGGTCTCCGGCGGCGTCGGGCTCGGCGCGCTCCAGGCGGCGGTTTCGGTCGTCACCTTCGGCGAGAGCGCCGACGAGGAGAACTCGCGCGGCGCGCTCGACGATCTGAAGGTGCGGCTCGCCTCGGATCCCTATGCGTCGGACGGCGAGAGCTTCTCGGGCGGCGACGCGCAGGTCGGCGGGCTTCTCACGGAGGCGCGCGCCGGGCGCTCGACCCACACGATCGACGACATCTACGCCTCGACGGCGACCGACACGGTGCGCGTGGTGATCGGCGATCACGCCACGCTCGACGCCACCGGCAACGTCACCGTCTCCGCGACGGAGAAGACCACGGCGCGTGTCACCTCGGGTGCCGGCGCAATCGGCGCGCTCGGCTTCTCGGCCGGCGTCGGCGTGGTGCGCATGGGCAGCGACGTCGACGTGATCCTCGACGATCACGTCACGCTCACCTCGGGCGGCGACATCCTGGTCGAGGCGAAGTCGGCGGAAGCGTCCACCGCCGATCCGTCCGAGGTGACGGCGCTCGCGGGCGGGTTGGCGCTGCTCGCCGGCACCGGCGCGGTCGCCGAGATGAAGATCGAGCGCGACCTCGACGTGACGATCGGCGAGGGATCGCTGCTCGACGCGGGCCTCGACGTGACGGTCAGGGCGCGCGAGACCGACGACGCCGTCGCGACCGCGACCGGCCTCACGCTCGGCTTCACCGCGATCGGAGGCACCTCGGCAACCGCCATCCGCGCCTCCAGCCTCGATGTCGTCGTCGCCGAGGGCGCCCCCACGGTGATGCGCGGGCGCGATGGTTGGTGGGTCACTCTCACGATCGATCGACGGGGAACGACGCAGGCCACCACGCTCGGCATGGCCGGCGGCGTGATCGCCACGATGGGCTCCTGGGCGACGGCGCGCGACACGACCACCGCGACGCTCGATCTGGGCTCCCTGAAGATCGACTGCGGCGACTGTTACGCATCCGCCGTCATCTTCAACGGAGGCGACGTCACCGCGACGGCGACGGGCGGAACGGTGGGCTTCGGCAGCCTCGGGCTGACCCGCGCGGTCGCGGAACGCAAGGCGACGACGACGCTGCTCGGCGCCGACATCGATGTCTCGGCGCGCACGCTGGACATCCTTGCCTACGACGCGATCGGTGATTCTTCCGGCGAATCCACCGTCGTGAAGGCCGACAGCTCCTCCGCGACCCTCGGCGTCGCCGGGTTCGGCGGAGCCGAGAGCCGCGTCGACAACGAGTCCGTGGTCGTCGTCGACGTCGCCTTCTCCAATCTCTCGGTCGACGGCGCGCGTGTCGCCTCGATCACCAACACCGAGACGGTCGCCACGACGACCGGCCTCGTCTTTGCGGCGATCGCGGTCGGCGCCAACACCGCCTCGATCGAGAGCGATACCAGCGCCACCACGAAGATCGCCTTCAACGGTGCCGCCCAGGCGGGCGAGGGCTTCACCGGCGAGGCGATCGGCGTCGACGACGCCACCGGCTCGGTGGTCTCGGGGTCGGGCGCGGTCATCCAGGTCGAGGCGGCGAAGGCGACGGTCGACATCGCGGCGGACACCGTGCTCGAGGTGACGGGCGCGGGCGGGCTCACCGCGCGCGACATCGTGTTGCGCACCTCGCGCGACATGACGGCCGAGACCACCGGCGACAGCCGCTCGGCGAGCCTCGCCGGCTACGGCGCCACCGCGCTCGAGACGATCATCACCTCCGACAGCGCGGTCACCATCGACACCGACCTCCACGCGGTCGGCGACGGGAGTAGTACGAGCTCGGTGACCATCGCCGCCGATACGACCCTGACCAAGGCATCCGTCGGGTACGACGGACAGATCGGCTCGGGCGGCGCCGTTCAGGGCCAGGCGCTGGCCTCGAAGACCACCGTGATCGATCTGGCGACCATCGACGTGAAGTCGGGCACCACCATCACCCAGACCGACGCCGCGGCGACGCCGGGGGCGGTTTCGGTGCAGATCGTCAATCTCTACGACATCGCCGACGCGGTGAAGATCGACACCGGCGGCGGCATCCTGTTCCCGCATGCGGAATCGAACATCACCGTCGACACCGGCTCGCAGCGCATCACCTTCGACGGTGCGACCATCGACGCGCGCGGACGGGTCACCACCTCGATCGTCACCGACGCGACCCTGGCCAACGAAGTCTACGTCAACGTCTATGGTCTGGCGGGGGCGCCGTCTGGTTCGTCGTCGATCGAATACGACGGCAGCCAGACCATCGAGGTGAAGGGAACCTCGATCCTCTCCCGCGAGGGCGACGTCGTCCTCTCGGCCGGCACCGCCGCCGGCGAGGGGCAGTCGGTCGTCACTTCCGTCGAGACCCGGCTGTGGAACCGCACGGCGACACCGCTGGTCGACGATCCCGACGCCACCGCCGACGTGTCGCAGACCAATGCCGTCACCATCGACGCCGCCTCGAGCGTGCGCGCGGCGGAGGACGTGGTGATCACTGCCAAGGCCGGCACGGTCGACCCTTACGCCTACGGCGAGGGGCACGACTACTGGCGCGAGGGCAGCGAAGAGGTCGTGAACTTCTTCGGCGGCATCGTCGGGGCCGACGAGGTCTCCTATGACGTGATCTCCTCGACCAAGAAGACCAGCGCGCACGACGGCGTGGTGGTGAACGGCACGGTGGAGGCCGGCGCCTTCGCCCACAATTCGCTGACCATCGACGCGGCCGGCAACGCCACGCTCGTCGGCGAGGCGATCAAGCCGGTCTACGCGAGCGGGGTGCGGCTCGCCGCCACCTACGAGACCTATCGTATGGGCATCCTGCTGCGGCTCGCGGGGACGACGAGCGACGAGATGCGGGCGTTGCTCACCGCCGAGCTGGCGCGGATCGATTCCATCATCTCGATGCTCGGCTCGCAGACCGTCGACACCGTCACCATCGACGGCGTCACGGCGCGGGTCGGCGACGTGATGGTGACGGCCGATTATCTCGAGGGCGCGGGCACGATCACGGCGCACGGCGACGCCACGGTGTCGATCGTCAACGAGAGCCCGAAGGTGGTGATCGTCGGCGACGTGACCATTCCCTTCCGCGACGGCGGCGAGGTGCGGTTCAACGGCGTGCCGGTGACGAGCGCCACGACGATCGCCTCGATGAACGGGGCGCAGACGGGTGCGAAGGCGGCCTATGCGAACGAGGACCACACCCATCCGAACCTGACCGTCCAGGCATTCGACAGCGACACGGTGGAGCCGACCGTCCATGTCGAGAACCGCTGGGCCAACGTCTCGGGCGGGATCTCCGGCGACATCCTGGTGACGGGCACGATCGAGAACCTCAAGGGCACGGTGTCGCTCGCCACCTCCGACGGCAACATCATGATCCTCGGCGGATCGATCGAGGCGCAGACGGTCGACATCTCCTCGGCCGGCGACTTCCTCATCACCGAGACGGCGCCGGACGCCATCGTCAACGCCGGCGGCGATCCGATCGGCGTCTATGCCGACTTCTTCGACGACTACGAGGCGTGGGTGAAGGGCGGCCAGATCGGCGCCGCCCCGACCTTCGCGCTCGCCGCCGCCGCGACGACCGGCATCACGGCGCGCGGCGGGGTCTACATCTACGCCCGCACCATCAACGTCGACGGGCTGATCCAATCGGGCGTCACCGATTGGGATCTCACGGTCACGGCCGGCTTCGACGCGCTCCTCTCCGCGCAGACCTTCTCGTCCAACGACGTTCAGGTGGTCTATTCGCCCGACGGCGGCGGCTCGACGCTCGGCGAGCGGTACAATCTGGTGGCTGGCGGCGCCTATGTCACCGGCAACATGACGCTGCGCTACGATCCGGTGGGCAAGACCCTGCTGGTCGATCCGATCGTCACCAAGGGCGGTCACGTCGAGCTGGTCGGCTCGATCGTCTCCACCGGCAACGGCCGCATCGTCGCCGCCGACGGCTACGGCCGGGTCGACGTCGACAGCCAATCGGCGCTGCCGCTGATCTTCGACGCGGTGTCGACCGGCGTGGCCGGCGGTGTCTCGGGCTCGATCCGTATCGTCGATCTCGATCGTCCGGGCGTGCTGCCCGGCACCTTCGTGACGACGACCTATACCAAGAACGAGGACGGCACCTCCAAGGTGGTGACCAACTACGGCGGCGCGATCACTTCCGCCGACGTGGCGAACGCCACCTACGCGATCCAGAAGTCGCACGCCTATGAGATGCAGATCGGCGAGATCCAGTCGGGAACGGCGACCAAGACGGTCTCGGACTACGTCGCCGTGAACGGCACGGTGCTGGAGACCATCGAGAGCTGGTCGAGCACGGTCGATGCTCTGGCGTCGCAGCCCTACACGAGCGCGACGCTGACCACGGGGAGCGGCGCGGTCGCGGCCTATACCTACGGCGGCAGCGCCTATGTGGCCGGGCCTCTCACCGAGGTCGGACAGGCGCATGTCGTCAGCGAGGACGCCGTCACCTGGGGCGGCCAGACGGCCGTTCTGCGCAAGACGGTGACCGACTACACCTATTCCGGCGCCATCGCCTACGACACCCACACGATCGCGGCGAACCTGCCGATCGCCATCGCCTTCGAGGGCTACGCCTCGTCGCGGGTGAACGTCTCCGCGAAGGGCGACGTGATCTTCTCCGGCACCTTCCTCAACCAGGGCGGCCCGACGACCGTGACCTCGACGGCGGGGTCGATCCTGACCTCGTCGTCGTCGGTGGTGCTCGAGACCGCCAAGACCACCCTGACGGCGGCCGGCGACGTCGGCCAGAGGTCCGGCGTGGCGATGGTGTGCACGCTGTGTGTGCCCAAGGGCGGCTCGCCGACCATTCCGGGCTCGGCGCCGCTCGAGGCGATGCGGATCGATCAACAGAGCGGAACGGGTCTCACCGTCTCGGCGGGCGGCGACGTGATGATCTCGGAAGTCGCCGGCGACATGCTGGTCTCGTCCGTCGTCTCCACTTCGCTCGGGGCGGTGACGCTCACCGCCGCCGGGTCGATCCGGGCGGCCGATACCGCGCCGCTCGACCAGGAGAACGTCTCGGGCGGGGCGCTGTCGCTGACCGCGCTCTCCGGCACCATCGGCGCGATCGATCGGCCGCTCTTCATCGACGCCCGCGACGGGCTGACGGCGAGCGCCGCCGAGAGCATCTCGCTGCATCAGAACGGCCACGACCTCGGCCTCGTCTCGGTGGTGTCGCAGTCGGGCTCGGTGACGATCGACGTCTCCGGCGGCTCGATCGTCGACGTGAACACGTCCGAGACCGAGGATCGGCGGGCGTCCGCCGGCCTGCTCGAGGCGCTGTGGGACGAACTCGGGCTGCGCGGCAACGCCTATGCGAGCGGCTCGGCCAACACCCGCGATCTCGACGCGGTCGCGGCGCTGGTGGCGGCCGAGACCGCCGCCTATCGCGAATATTGGGCGCTGCGCGGGCTCGACGTCGTCACCTCGGGGGGCACGACGACGCTGGTCGGACGTGCCTACGACCCGAATGTCCGCATCACGCTGACCACCTCGGATCGGGCCCGGCTCGTCTCGCTCGGCAAGACCGAGGCCGAGATCGCGGCGATCGAGACGGCGCTCGATGCGCGCTACCGGGCGCTCCATGCCCAGTTCGGCGCGACCACCTGGGACGCCGCCTGGACCTGGACGCCGCCGGCCGCCGCCGCGACGCAGGTGACCGAGGGCGTGTTCTGGACGACCAACCAGCTGCGGCGGGGCATTCGGCGCGGCCTCGTCCTCGACACGACCGATACCCAGCTCACCATCGAGGCGCCCAACGTGGTGGGCACGAACGTGACGCTGACGACGGACGAGGGCATCGGCCATTCCGAGGAACCGCTGAGCTTCACCGAGCTGGTCAGCGACGCGGCGCGCAACGCGCTGTGGACGGCGGAGCGCTCCGACATCGTCGTCCGGCGCGGGCAGGGCTTCACCGTGACGCCGCACGAGGACGTCGACGTCGAGGCCTCGGGCACGGTCACCGCGCGGGCGGTCGACTGGGTCCAGCTCGGCTCCGAGGGCAGCCTCACCCTCGCCGAGGCTTCGGCGGTCGGCGACGTACGGGTCAAGGTCGGCGGCAGCCTCCTCGTCTCGCCCGATGCCATCGGGCCGGCGGTGACGGGCAAGGACATCGTGTTGGAAGCCGCGACCGGCTCGATCGGCACGCTCAGTGATCCGATGACGCTCCATCAGCTCGCCGACGGCTCGGTCTCGGCGCGCGCGGCGACCGGCGTCCATCTCGAGGCCTCCGGCTCGTCGCTGCGGGTCGGGGCGATCTACTCGCCCGCCGACGTGACCATCGTCGCCGGCGGCTCGATCACCGACGCGGACGCCTCGACGCCGATCGACATTTCCGCCGGGTCCATCGCCCTGGTGGCGGGGACGTGGATCGGGACGGGCACCGACGCGCTCGGGCTCGAGCAGCTCGACGCCGCGGGCCGGGTCGACGCCCTGGCGCTGACCGGCGACGTCCATCTCGCGGTGCCGCGCGGCGATCTCACGGCCGGCAGCATCGGGGCGCTCCTCGGGTCGACGACGCTCGAGGTGGCGGGGGATCTCCGCCTCGCCAACTCGGTCGGCGCGGCCTCGATCCATGCCCGTGACGCGGTCACCCTGACGGTCGGCGGCACGGTTTCCGGCCACGGCACCGAGGGGATCGTCGACCTGCGCGGCGGGTCGCTGGTGCTCGATGCCGGCGCGGTGGCGAGCGACGGGCTCCACGTGGCGGCCGACACACTGGCGATGGTGACGGCCTCCGGCGCGCTCCATGTGGTGGCCGAGAGCGATGTCACGGCGCGGCGCGCGGTGGCGATCGGCGGCGACGTCGATCTCTTCGCCACCGGCGCGATCACCCTCGACGGCACCGTCGTGGCGGGGACGGCGGGTGCGCCGCACGACGTGGTGCTGACGGCGGGGTCCGGCGACCTCTCCGGCACGCTCACGCGGATCGCCGGTTCTCACGTCCAGCTGACGGCGCTCGCCGGTTCGGTCGGGACACCGGACGCGCGCCTCGCGGTGGAGCGGGCGGAGGTGGATCTGTGGTCGGTGATGGCGGATCGCCACATCGTCATCGACATCACCGGCGCCGGCATCATCGCCGAGAAGCTGGTGGCGGCGACCGGCGGCATCGCGGTGGCGGCGGACGGCGCGATCGTGGCGGGTCTCGTCGGCTCGCACGATCCGGCGATCCTCGTCACCGACGCCGCCGTCCACATCGCTGCGAACGGCGCGGCGGAGCCGGTCGCCTCGCTGCCCGAGGTCGACGGCGTCGTGCGGGCGGCGAGCTACACGGCGATGACGGCGGAAGCCGGCGGCGTGGTGCATCGGCAGGCACCCGAGACACCGCAGGCGGTGATCGATCCGGGCGTGGCGGCGGCGGGAGCGGCGCCCTCCTCTCTCGACTCCATCTTCCATTCGGTGTCCAATCCGTCCTCGCCCTTCATCGACTTGGCGGCCCAGGCCGAAGTCGTTGTCGTGGACGAGGTGGCCGCGGAAATCCTCGAGGAAACGGCTCGCAAACGGAAGAAGACGACCCAGTGACGGCATCGAGTATTCGCGTAACGTCGCCACCTCGGCGCATTCGAGCCCTGTCCGTGACTTCCCTCTCGCGAGGGAGGTCTCGGCGCGTCGCCGGCCTTCTCTCTCTCGTCTCGCTCGGCGGCATGATCGTCGGGCCGGCGGAGGCGCAGCCGCTGCGGCTCGACGAGAGCCCGGTCATCGAGACGACCTCGCCCGGCGCCCCCGCCGGCGCGAACGCGGCCGCTGCGGCGGCCCGTGAGGCGGCGGGCGCGGCGCAGGCGTCGCCCTCCGCGCCACCCCGTGCCAAGGCGGCGGCGAAGCCGCCCGCGCCGATCGTCGTGAAGCGCGTGGTCTTCGGCGCGTCGCGCCATCTGGAGCCGGCCGATCTCGCCCGCATCGAGGCGGCTCTGATCGGCACCCGCCACGCCGGTGATGCCGCTCTGGCGGCGGCGGTCGGCAGGGCGAGCGATCCGATCTGGGTGGAGAAGAAGCAGGCCCTGGCCAAGGCCACCGTCGCCGGGGTCGATCGGCGCGACGGCACGGTGCGGATCGAATTCTTCGAAGCGGAGGTCGGCGAGGTGCGGATGCCGGGTACGGCGACGAGCCGGGCCGACTATCTCGCCTGGCGCTTCGGCATCCGCTCGGGCGATCTCGCCGACACCGCCCGCATCGAGGAGCGCACCCAGCGCCTCGTCGCCACCGACGGGGCCGCCGTCGACGTGGCCTTCGCGCCGGGCAAGGGGCGGGGGGCGACCGATCTGACCGTGAAGACGGCCGAACCGGAAAAGTCGGGCGCGCAGATCTCGGTCGACAATCACGGCGAGGAGATCAAGGGCAGGGAGCGCCTCAACCTCGGTTTCCGCATCGCCGAGCTGACGGGATGGAACGATCCGCTGCGTCTGTCGTCGACGGTGTCGCGCGGGTCGGCGACGGGCACGCTCTCCTACGTGCGCGCCATCGGGCCGGACGGCACGCTCCTCAGCCTCGCCGGCACCGCGGACTGGAGCCTGACCGGCAGGGCGCCGCGCACGGAGAGCCTAGCGACCGCGTTCGACGTCGGGATCGACACGCCGTGGATCGCCGGGCCGGGGCTGGTGGTGCGCACGTCGGCGGGGCTGACGCTGTTCCGCGAGACGTCGGACCTCGCCCGGGTGGCGATCAAGCGGCAGGAAGGGCAGGCGCTGACCTTCGGCGGGGCGCTGACCTGGAAGGGCGAGGGGCGCTATCTGGCGATCGCGCCGTCGATCCGCGCCGTGCTCTACGACGACCGGATCGGCCGGCGCAGCGCGATCGGCAGTCGGCAGGCGCTGCTCGCGCTCCAGGCGGGCCATGCGCTCGGCGAGGACTGGGCGGCCACCGTCACCGCCGCGGGGCAGCTCGCGCTCGACGACGACGTGCCGTCGAAATACCTGTTCGCGGCGACGGGCCATTCCGCGGTCCGGGGCTATCCGCTCAACCTCGAGCAGGCGGCCTCGGGCTGGTATGCGCGCAGCCAGATCGAGCGCAGCCGGCCGTTCCGGCCGTTCGGCGAGGCGCTGGGGCTCTCGCCCTATCTCTTCGGCGACGTCGGCGAGGCCTTCGATCTCGACGGCACGCGCCATACCCGACGCGGTTTCCTCGCCGCCTCCGGCGTCGGGCTCGCCGCCACCCTCACCGAGGGCTGGGGCGGCGAGGTCTATCTCGCCAAGCCGCTCACCGATGTGCCCGGCTTCGTCGCAAACGAGGCGTGGACGGTGCAGTTCCGCCTCGCCAAGTCGTTCTGACCCCACCCGAGGCCGCTCATGATGCGATCGACGACCCCCACCCTCGCCCTCTTCGGTCTCCTCGCCGCCGTCACCACGGCGATCGCGGCGGAGAAGCCGAAACCGGCGGCGCCGGCTCCCGCCGCCCCGGCGCAGCCGACCGCGGCACCGGCCGGCGCTGCGCCTTCGGCACCGGCTTCGACTCCCGTGGGGGCGGCAGCGCCTTCGGCACCGGCTTCGGCGGCGGGCGAGCCGCGGTTGGTCAACGGGGCACGGTTCGGGGCGTGGGCGGTGGCGTGCGAGGCGGTCGCGGTCAACGAGACGGCCTGCATCCTCACCCAGAAGCTGATCGCCAAGGCCGACAACCGCTTCCTCGCCGAGATGGTGCTGGTGCGGCCGAAGGGCGAGGCCCGGGTGATCCTGGCGGCGCGGGTGCCGATCGGGGTGCATTTCCCGTCCGGTTTCGTGATGAAGCCGGAGAAGAGCGAGGAGCGCTCGGCCTTGGTGTGGCAGTCGTGCAATCGCGATCTGTGCGAGGCGGCGATCGAGCTCTCGGCCGAGAAGCTCGCCGAGCTCGAGACGGGCGGCGGTGCGACCGCCGGCTATCGGCCCAGCGCGCGCAGCGAACCGGTGGTGTTCCGCATCGCCTTCGAGGGCGCCGGCCAGGGCCTCGACTCGCTGCAGCGTGCCACTCTGCCGGCCGGCCGAAAGTGAACCGTCGTCGCCCCCCTGCCCTCTTCGTCGGGCTCCTCGCCGCTGCCGCGGGTGCGGGCGGCGAGACACGCGCGGCCGAGCAGAGCGCGTCGCGGGCGAGTTGGGCGGTGGTGACGGTCGGCGAGGCGGCGACGGGCGATCTTGCCTGCGTGGCGGTCGAACGGGTGCGGGCACGGCGCAGCGGCGCCTTCCTGGTGGAAGTCGGCCTCGCGCCGGCGACGGGGTCCGCGGCGGGGGGTTCGAACCTCACTCTCTCGGTTCCCAACGGGGCCGATCTCGTCGCCGGGATCGGCTATCGCCGCGGCGGGCAGGCGCCGGTGCGGGGCGAATGGCAGAGCTGCTCGGCCGAACTGTGTCGGGCGGTGGTGCCGCTGTCGGCGAGCGAGATGCGCGCGCTCCTCGGCGAACGGGAGATCGTCGTGGCCTATCGCCCCTTGCGCAGCGGGCCGCCGCTGGCGGTCACGGTCGATCTCACAGGGGCGAAACCGGCTTGGGAGAAGACCCTACAGTGCCGGGGCGCGCAGTGATGTGGCGTTTCCTGCAATCTCTGGTTTGCACCCGATTCGTACAGGTGATGCCGCGACGCAACGGAAGGCGACGAAACGTCTCGATACGCCGACGTTTCGTCTCGCCGCGTTCCCCGACCCCGAGCGACCTCTTGTGGGGGCGGGGGCTTCGTATACGTTTTCACGTATGCACGTTGTCTTTCGCGGCCGGGGGAGGAGGAGCGAATGGCGAAGATGCCTCCCTTCATGGGTGACCGCGTTCAGGCGACGATCGCGGCGATCTACGACGCGGCGATGGACAGCGAACGCCTGCCGGAGGTCCTCGACGGGATCGCGGCGCTGATCGGCGGCAAGGGGATGCTGATGGGGCCGTTGGCGCCGACGCCGACGCCCGATCCGGCGCTGGTCGGCTATGCCTCCGAGCCGTTCCACGAGGCGGTCGCCGACTACGTCGCCAACTGGGTGGCGGTCAATCCGCGACGGCGCTGGCTGCTCGACAACGATCACGCCGAGCGCATCTTCGTCGATCACGACATCATGGGCGAGGCGCAGCTGCGGCGGCACCCGTTCTACAACGACTTCCTGCGGCGGCACGGCAATCTCTATTGCCTCGATCGGATCACGTCGCAGCTCGGCGGCGATCGCCGGCTGTGGATCTCGGTGCAGTACGCCGACGGGGCGCCGCCGCCGACGACGGCGGATCGCAATCTGTTCGAGATGCTGTCGTCGCATCTGCTGCAATCGCTGTCGATGTTTCGGCTGATGAACCAGTTGCGGCCGCACGAGGCGGACCTCATCGATCGCTACGACTGTGCGGCGATGATCCTGTCGGCCGAGGGGCGCATCCTGCACATGAACCGGCAGGCGGAGGCGCTCGACGGGCGGGGGCTGAAGCTGACGCGGGGGTGGCTGTCGGCGGCCTCGCCGCGACATGCGGATCAGTTGCGCCGGCTCCTGGGCGATGCGCTGCGGGCCGGCGGGGGCGAGAGCGTCGCCCCGATGGCGGCGATCGAATGGAACGACGGCGGAGCGCCGCTATTGTTGCGGGCGGTGCCGCTCCGGCGCGAGAGTGCCGATCGGTTGGCGAGCAGTCTCGTCGGCGAGGTGCCGCGAATCCTCCTGCTCGGCTGGGACCGGGCGAGCGAACGGACGCGCAGCACCGAATCGGTGTTGCGGCTGTTCGGTCTCACCCCGACGGAGGCGCGGCTCGCCAATCTGGTCGGCAGCGGCCTGTCGCCGGAGGAAGCGGCGGAGAAGGCCGGCATCACGCTGGCCACGGCGCGGCAGCATCTCAAACGCTGCCACGAGAAACTCGACATTCGGCGACAGGCGGATCTGGTGCGAATGGTGTCGCGGCTGTCGGCCTTCGGCGACGAGGCGCGCTAGCGACGCGGTCCCGACGGGGGAGGCTCGGCCCGAGGATGTGGGCCTGTACGCTCGAACCTCAGATCGCCAGGGCCGCCTTCACCGCGGTCAGGGCGGCGACCAGCGCGAGGAGCGACAGGGCGAGCGAGGCGGCGACGTAGCCGACCGCCGCCAGGGTGGCGCCGCGCTGCCACAGCACCACGACGTCGAGCGAGAAGGCGGAGAAGGTGGTGAAGCCACCGAGGAGGCCGGTCATGAAGAACAGGCGGAAGGCATCCGACCCTGTGCCGGGCTCGCGGCTCAGCATATAGCCGGCGAAGGCGCCCATCACCGCCGAGCCGATCACGTTGACCGTCAGCGTGCCCCAGGGAAAATGCGGGCCGAAGGCGGCGACGGTCGCGAGGTTCACCCCGTAGCGGGCGAGCGAGCCGAGGCCACCACCGAGGAAGACGAGCAGGGCGAAATAGGCGGGGAGCGGCATCGGCGGTCTCGGGGTGCGGGCGTGGCGATCGGCGACCATGATCGTCCGACGCCGGCGAAATGTCACGCGGGGTATGTGCCGAGCGGGCGTCGACGATATCCCGTACCATCCGATGCGACGGCCGCCGGGGCGGCAAACGGGGCGGGTCCGGCCGGGCCGGACGGCGGTTCGGGACCGGGTTGCTTGACTCGTCCCGTCGCTGCCGCCAAACATCCCGCCACTTCGGGGGTAGGCTCCCCCGCGCGGCGTCGATCGCGCCGAACGGCGATCCGGGCGGATCGCTCGAGGGATATCGAGGAATGACGGACGCGGCCGGGGCACGCGTCGGTGGCGCGGGGGCGTCGACCGGCGGCCCGTCACAGACCATCGCCTTCGAGGCGGTCGCGGTGGTGCGCGAGGGGCGCAGCGCGCTCGACGACGTGTCGGTGCGGCTCGGCGAGCGGCGGATCGGTTTCGTCGGGCTCAACGGCTCGGGCAAGTCGACGCTGCTCAAGGCGATCATCGGCCTCGTTCGGCCGACCGCCGGGCGCATCACGGTCGACGGGCGCGACGTGGCGAGCGAGGTGCGCGCGGTCCGGGCCACCACCGGTCTCCTGTTCCAGAACCCGGACAATCAGATCGTCTATCCGATCGTCGGCGAGGATCTCGCCTTCGGGCTGAAGAACCACGGGTTCTCCAAGGCGGAGACGGCGGCGCGGGTCGCCGCGGCGCTGGAGCGGCTCGGTATCGGCGGGTTCGCGACGCGTCGCATCCACGAACTGTCGGGGGGCGAGAAGCAGTTGGTGGCGCTCGCCGGGCTGCTCGCCATCGAGCCGAAGACCGTGCTGTTCGACGAGCCGACGTCGCAGCTCGACCTGAAGAACCGCAATCGTTTCCGCGACGTGCTGGCCGCCCTGCCGGAGCAGGCCCTCGTGGTGGCGCACGATCTCGAGCTGCTCTCCGACTTCGACCGGGTGATCGTCATGGAAGCCGGGCGGATCGCCTTCGACGGGGCGCCGGATGCGGCGCTCGCCGCCTATCGCGAGAGCGTGCGATGAGCGGGCCGTCCGGTTCCACCCGGCCGACGCTCGCGCCCTCGCCTCACCCGTTCCTGCGGCGGCTGCCGGCGGGGGCCAAGCTCGCCGCCGTGGCGGTGTTCGCCTCGGGCCTGTTCGCGATCGATCTCGTGTGGGTCCAGGCGGCGGCCGTCGGCCTCGGGCTGGGGCTCCTCGCCACCACCGGGGTCGGGTTCGGCGATCTGGCGCGGCGGATGCGGGCGCCGCTGGTGATGTTCGCGCTGATCGCCGGCATCGACGCCTGGATGATCGGTTTCGAGGCCGCCGCCGTCGTCTTCCTGCGGTTGGCGGCGATCGGGGCCATCGCCGAAGCCGTCACGCTCACCACCACGGCCGGCGAGATGACCGCGGCCTTCGAGGCGGGGCTCACGCCGTTCGATCGGCTCGGGCTCGTCGATGCGCGGCGGGTGGCCTTGATGCTGTCGCTCGCCATTCGCTTCGTGCCGGTGATCGCCGAGGAGATGCGCGAGATCCGCGAGGCGCAGGCGGCGCGCGGGCTCGAGCGGTCGATCCTGGCGCTGGCGGTGCCGTTGGTGGTGCGGGTGCTGGTCAGGGCCGAGGACCTCGCCGACGCCATCGACGCCCGCGGTTTCGCCGCCACGCCCGAGCGGCCGCGCGCCTGACCCTTCAAACGTTCATCCCCGACAGGAGACACCGCTTGACCACTCGCGATCTGACGCTCGTCGCCCTCTTCGCCGGCCTCGTCGCCGCCCTCGGACTGACGCCGCCGATCACGCTGGCCTTCGTTCCGGTGCCGATCACGCTGCAGACCTTCGGGGTGATGCTCGCCGGTCTGGTGATCGGACCGAAGCGGGCGGCGCTCGCCTGCATGCTGGTGATCGTGCTGGTCGCGGCGGGCATCGCGCAGCTGCCGGGCGGGCGCACCGGCATCGGCCTCTTCTCGGGGCCGACGGTCGGCTATCTCCTCGGCTGGGTGCCGGCCGCATTCGTGACCGGGTTCGTGGCGCAGCGGCTCGACCGGCCGGAGGCGCCGCAGTGGCAGCGGATCGCCGGGTGCGCGGCGGCGGCGATCGCCGGCGGCGTGGTGGTCGAATATGCCTGCGGCATCCCGGCGCTGGGGTTCGTGACCTCGATGGGGCTGGTCAAGGCGGCGACCGTGTCGATGGCCTTCGTGCCGGGCGACATCGCCAAGGCGATCGTCGCGGCGGTGGTGACGGTCGCGGTGCAGCGGGCGCATCCGATCGAACGGGTGTGAGGCCTCCGTACGGCGATCACTCCCGGCCGCGTTCCCTTCTCAGCCGCGCCCAATAGTCGAGCCGCTTCCTGATTTCGCGTTCGAAGCCGCGTTCGGGCGGGTCGTAGAAGCGCAGGCGGCCGAGTTTTTCGGGGAAATAGTTCTGGCCGGAGAAGGCGTCGGGCTGGTCGTGGTCGTAGAGGTAGCCCTCGGAATAGCCTTCGGCCTTCATCAGCTTGGTCGGGGCGTTGAGAATGTGCTTGGGCGGGGGGAGCGAACCGCCGTCCCTGGCGGCTCGCATCGCCGCCTTCAGCGCCACGTAGACGCCGTTCGACTTCGGCGCGGTCGCCACATAGACCAGTGCCTCGGCGATCGCCAGTTCGCCCTCGGGGGCGCCGAGGAAGTCGAAGGCGTCCTTGGCGGCGTTGGCGATCACCAGGGCCTGCGGATCGGCGAGGCCGACGTCCTCCACCGCCATGCGGACGATGCGGCGGGCGAGGTAGAGGCGATCCTCGCCGGCGTCCAACATGCGCGCAAAGTAGTACAGGGCCGCGTCGGGGTCGGAGCCGCGCACCGACTTGTGCAACGCCGACATCAGATTGTAGTGGCCGTCCTGGCTCTTGTCGTAGATCGGCGCGCGGCGCTGGACCACCTCGGCGAGCTTCTCGGCGGTGAAGACCTCGCCCTCACCGGCGGCGCGCAGTACGTCCTCGGCCAAGGTCAGCGAGGCGCGGCCGTCGCCGTCGGCCATGCGCACGAGCATCGCACGCGCCTCGTCGTCGAGCGGCAGGGGCCGGCCGAGTTCCTCTTCGGCGCGGGCGAGCAGGCGGCCGATCGCCGTCTCGTCGAGGGCCTTGAAGGTGAGGACGTGGGCGCGCGACAGGAGCGCCGCATTGAGCTCGAACGACGGGTTCTCGGTGGTGGCGCCGACCAGGACGATGGTGCCGTCCTCGACCACGGGCAGGAAGCTGTCGAGCTGGGCGCGATTGAAGCGATGGATCTCGTCGACGAAAAGCAGAGTACCGCGCCCCATCGAGCGGCGGGCGCGAGCGGCCTCGAACACCTTCTTCAGATCGGCCACGCCGGAGAAGATCGCCGAGACCTGTTCGAAGTCGAGGTCGACCTCGGCGGCGAGCAGGCGGGCGACCGTCGTCTTGCCGGTGCCGGGCGGGCCCCAGAAGATCAGCGAACCGAGCGAGCCGGAGCGCAGCATCCGCGTGATGGTGCCGGTCTCGCCGACGAGGTGATCCTGGCCGACCACGTCGGCGAGACGGGTCGGGCGCAGGCGATCGGCGAGCGGGCGGGCCGGTCCCCGGGCCAACCCCGAGGCGGCGAAGAGATCGGTCACGGTTCCTCCAGACACCGCCTCAGCGGAAGGCCATGCGGACGGTCTGGCCGGCGCGGCTGACGGTCAGGCGCCAGAAGCCGGGATCCTCGGCCGCGGCCCGGGCGAGGGCGTTGGTCGTTTCGATCTTGCGGCCGTTGACGTCGAGGACGAGGTCGCCCTTGTGGAAGCCGAGGCGGGCGGCGGGCGAGCCTTCGGCGACGTCGGCGATGACCACGCCCTCGCTGTCGAAGGGCAGGCGCAGCTCCTCCGCCACCGCCGGCGACAGGTTCATCACCGTCACGCCGGTGAAGGGCGAGCGGCCGTCGATCAGGCGGGCGTCGCGCGGGGTCGATTCCGGGGCGGCCAGGGCGGCGATGGCGACCTGCATCCGCTTGCCGGAGCGCAGCAGCTCGACTTTGGCGTCGCCGCCGAGCGGACGGGTGCCGAAGCGGAAGCCGAAGGCGTCGGGATCGTCGACCTCGTGGCCGTCGATGGTGAGCAGGAGATCGCCGATCCTGAGGCCGGCCTGCGCAGCCGGGCCCTTGGGCACGATGCCGGTGACGATGGCGCCGAGCGGGCGATCGAGGCCGAAGCCCTCGGCGACGTCGGCGGTGACGTTCTGCAGGGTGGCACCGAGCCAGGGGCGGCGGACCATCGAGCCGGTCTTGGCCTGCTCGACCACGAACTTGACCACGGTCGCGGGGATGGCGAAGCCGATGCCGATCGAGCCGCCGGAACGCGAATAGATCGCCGAGGGCACGCCGACGAGACGGCCCTGGAGGTCGACCAGGGCGCCACCGGAGTTGCCGGGATTGATCGCCGCATCGGTCTGGATGAAGAAGCGATAGTCGGCGACGCCGACCTGGGTGCGGGCGAGCGCGGAGACGATCCCTTGCGTCACCGTCTGGCCGACGCCGAAGGGATTGCCGATCGCCAGCACGAGATCGCCGACCTGGAGGTTCTCGGAATCGCCGATCTGGGCGAAGGGATAGGCGCCCTGCTGGCGGATGCGGATCACCGCCAGATCGGTGCGCTCGTCCTTCAGCACGATGTCGGCTTCGAACTCGCGCTTGTCGTGGAGCGCCACCTTCACCTCGGTGGCGTCCTTGATGACGTGGAAGTTGGTGACGATCACGCCCGCGGGGTCGACGATGGTGCCGGAGCCGAGCGAAGACTGGACGCGGGCCGGCTGTTCGGCGCCGCCGCCGAAGAACTGGCGGAACAGCGGATCGGCGAAGAGCGGGTTGGCCTGCGCCTCGACCTTGCGCGAGGCATAGACGTTGACGACCGCCGGGGCGACCTGACGCACCACGGGGGCAAAGGAATACTGCAGCTGCGCCTTGGATTCCGGCACGGCGGTGACCTGGGCCGTGGCCGGGGCGACGCCGAGCGCAGCGAGCAGCGCGAGGGCGGCGGGGAAGGACTTCATCGCGCGATTCTCCGCAAGACGTTCGTTGCAGAGATTTAGGCCGGCGCGCGCCCGGTTACCAGAGCGGTGGGCCTTCATCGGGAGGCGTCCCCGAAGGAGTGCCTCGGCCCACGAAGGGCCGATGGGCACGGACGGAACCGTCTCTTCGGCCCGGTTCTTCGTGGTTCGAGGCCCGGCGTCGCCGGGCACCTCACCTTGAAAGACCTCCTTCGAGAGGGGCGGCGTCGGAGGGCTGCGCAATGGCTCCGCGGCCGAGGCGGAGCCCCGCCCTCAGTGGCTCGTCAGCATGGCGAACATCTCGTCGGTCTTGCCGTTGCGCTCGGCGTAGCGCAGCGGTTCGCAGCGGCCGACGATCACTTCGGCCGGGGTGGGGTCGCGCCCGAGCAGGCTCATCACCTCGGCGACGAACTCGGCGAGCGGCATGGCGCGCGGGTCGGTCGCCTGCGCGTCGCCCATCAGCGTCGTCTGCACATAGGGCGGGGCGACCTCGATCGCCTCGACCGAGGTGCCGGCCAACTGGTGGCGCAGCGACATGGTCCAGGAGTGGAGCGCGGCCTTGGTGGCCGAATAGGTCGGGGTCGCGGCCAGCGGCACGAAGGCGAGGCCGGAGGTGACGTTCAGCACCGCGGCATCGGGGCGGGTCGCCAGATGCGGCAGCAGCGCGGCCGTCAGACGGATCGGCCCGAGCAGGTTGGTGGCGATGGTCGCCTCGGCGGTCGCCACGAAGGCCGGATCGGTGAGCGTTTCGGGGCGCATGATGCCGGCGTTGTTGACCAGAACGTTGAGGTCGGGGAAGCGCGCGAGCACCTCGGCGACGCCGGCAGCGATCGAGGCGGGCTCGGTCGCGTCGAGTTCGAGCGCCGTCATGCCGGGATTGGCCGCGACGACGTCGGCGAGCGCGGCGCGGCGGCGGCCGGCGACGATCACGGAGTTTCCGGCGCGGTGCCAGCTTTCCGCGAGCGCGCGGCCGATGCCGGAGCCGCCGCCGGTGACGAGAATGGTGTTGCCGCTCATCTTCATGGGATCACCTCTTTCGGGGATTGCATGAAGCGAAGCTAGGCGCGACACTCTCTTTTGGAAAGTAGGCACCTTCTGGTGCCATAGTATCCACTGAGAGAGTGCGCGATGAGTGATCCGGCCGCCTCCCCTTCCCTGTTCGATCCGAGCTGCGATCATCCGGCGGCGGAAGATCCGGCGGTCGAGGCGCTGGTGCGGGAGATCATCGCGCAGATCGCCGACAAGTGGACGCTCCTGGTGCTGGAGGAGCTGGCCGAGCGCGGCACGATGCGGTTCACCGAGATCGGCCGGGCGGTCGGCGACATCTCTCAGAAGATGCTGACCAAGACGCTGCGCGAGATGGAGCGCACCGGGCTCGTCACGCGCACCGTCCATCCGGTCGTGCCGCCCCACGTCGACTATGCGCTGACGGAGCTCGGGCGGACACTGGGGGCGGCGTTCTGCGGGGTGTGGTTGTGGGCGGCGGAGAACCGCAGCCGAATCGAGGCGGCGCGGGCGGCGTTCGACGAGCGCGGGTGAGAGCCCCGACGACGAAAAAGGGCGGCCCGAGGGCCGCCCTTTCGCATTTCATCGCCCGACGGCTGCCGATCACTCGGCGGCTTCTTCGGCCTCGCGGCGGGCGCGGTCTTCGGCGCCCTTGGCGGAGACGTCGCGATCGACGAACTCGATGACGCCGACGGCGGCATTGTCACCATGGCGGAAGCCGGCCTTGAGGACGCGGGTGTAGCCACCGGCGCGGTCCTTGTAG
>ERZ1645187.471-NODE-471-length-39496-cov-20.990492_pt1 | contig 39496 bp, 36 predicted proteins | sample MGYA00575352_ERZ1645187 | MGnify/ENA primary metagenome ERZ1645187 (study PRJEB40837, sample SAMN11349314) | freshwater sediment metagenome | isolation source: river sediment | host: Sediment | place: India: Wazaribad , New Delhi | collected 2017-02-21 ... | reverse complement strand
CTCGACGCCATCGACCGCCTCGGCGAACGCCAGAATTTCAACCGCTGGCTGATCCAGCAGGCGATCCAGACCCAGCTGGCACTGCGGGCCCGGGGCATGGCCATCCAGCTGTCGATCAACCTCTCCGCCAACGACCTGCTTGATGCGGAACTTCCGGAAATGCTGGGCCAGACACTGGCCACCTGGGATCTGCCGGCCGACACTCTGATCCTGGAGATCACGGAAACGATGATGGTGGAGGAAAGCTGGCAGGTGCTCAACGTCCTCGACCGCCTGCGGCAGCTCGGCGTCAGCCTGTCGATCGACGACTTCGGCACCGGCTACGCCGGCATGAGCTACCTGCAGCGCCTGCCGGTGCAGGAGGTGAAGATCGACCAGATGTTCGTCCGCCAGGCGCGCGATTCGGACAAGGCGCGCGAGATCATTACGTCGATCATCCAGCTCGCCACCCGTCTGAACATGACCATCGTCGCCGAAGGCGTCGAGGATGCCGCAACGCTGCAACTGCTCACCGAACTCGGTTGCAGCAGCGCCCAAGGCGACCACTTCGCGCGGCCGCTACCGCTCGCCGGCTTCATCGACTGGGTACGGCAGCACCCAAGTCAAAACGCCTGATCCCCATTTGCGCGACTTTTCCGGGTTGACCGCAGCAGCCGTGCGGCGCAGTCTCAGTCGCCAACGACCGGCCCGCCGCCTTCGACCCAGTCGATGATCGCCTGCCACTGCTCGATGTCACGTTCGGCGCGCGAGGGGGGCAGATCGAAAATGGTCATCCCCGCCGCCGTCGCCTGGACATAGACCTGCGTGTCCCGCAGGTAGGCCAGCACCGGCAGCTCGAAAGTGGCGAAGAAGCGCTCCAGATCGCCAGCCGCGCGGGTTCGGGCATCCACGCGCATGCCGATCACCGCAACGTCGGCCTTGCCTTTGCGCACCGCCTTTTCTTCGAGCAAGGCTTCGAGAAATTGCCGCGTCGCCAGCATGTCGAACAAGGACGGCTGCACCGGCACGATCACCCGCGACGACAGCTTGAGCACCTTGTCGAGCAGCTTGCCGTGCAGGCCGGCCGGGGTGTCGAGCACGACATGCGACGTACCCTTCGGCGGCCGCAGGATATTGTCCGGTCCGATCTCCCAGGTATCGATGGTCGGCAGCTCGAAAGGCCGAAGCTTCAGCCATTCGCGGGAGGATTGCTGGCGATCGATGTCGCCGAGCATGACATCGCGCCCACGCTGGGCGAAGTAACCGGCGAGGTTGGTGGCCAGCGTGCTTTTGCCGGAACCGCCCTTGGGGTTGGCAACGAGGAAGGCTTTCATGGGGTCGGTTGCTGGTGCTTGTCGAGCATGTGGCGGACGAGATTGACGTGCTCGCGCAGGGTGTAAACCAGATCGGTAAAGCCCAGCGGCACATGCAAGCGGCTGGCCTCCTCGTCCAGCGCATCGAGACGCTGCCGGTAGTCGTCCAGCCGCGCCGGGTCAAAATGGTTCTTCAGGTCATCCTCAAGAAAGCGCAACTCGCCATAGCAGCGGAAAACCTTGGAACGCACCCGCCAGGTGTAGAGCGCCGGCGCCACCTTGAGCAGCGGAATGAGCAGCGCAAACACCGGCACCAGCAACACGATCAGCCGATCGATCAGCACCGCCAGCCAGAACGGGAGATAGCGCTGCAGGAAGGGCGCGCCGGACTTGAAATAACGCGCCGCATCGGGCGACAGCGGCAACATCTGATCCTTGTAGGACGGGAATTCGCCGACATTCTGAAAGAAACCGGATTTGCCATGCACCTCGCTCGCCGCCTGCAGCAGCAAGGTCTGCAAGGCGGGGTGCAGATCGTCGCGAATGATCAGGTTGGCCGTCGGCGCCAGCAGCTTGATGTCCTCGGGCGGGAAGTCCCGTACCAGATCGGCGACGCCATGCGGGAAAGTGAGCTTGGTGAGGAAGGGGAAGCGACGCTGGTAGGCGCCGGCCTGGGCGAAGCTCATCACCTTCACCCCCGGCGAACGCAGCAGCACCTGCACCACCGGTGCCTTTTCGGAGGCAATGATGAAGGCAGCATCGATGCGACCCTGCTGCAGTTCCTCCGCTGCCGCCAGGCCGGACAAGGGCAGCATCCGGTCACTGACCGGCACCTCGTTCGCCTCCAGCAGCTGCCGCGCCAGCTGGCGAACCCCGGAGCCTTCGGCACCAATGGCAATACGCTTGCCACGCAATTCGGTCAGGCGCGTCAGCGGCTGCTCGCCGCGATAGAACACCCAGACCGGCTCATAGAACAGGCTGCCCAGCGACAACAAGCCGGAATCCTCGACTTCGTCCGGATCGCTCTTCGGCTCGATCACGCCGCCCTGGACAAAGCCAACCTGCGCCTCGTCTGCCTTGAGGCGCTCCAGATTCTGCAGCGAACCCGCCGACGCCCGCACATCGAGCGTGACGCCGTCGCGGGCGAGGATCGCCGCGTAGCGCTGGGCGAAGTGGTAGTAGGCCCCGGAATTGCTGCCGGTGGTGATGACGATGCGCTTGGGCGGCGCCGGTTCGACAAACTGGTAGGCGATGACGAAACCGATCCCGGCAATCAGGAAAATCCACCACGCCGTCGCGAACAGGTCGCGCAGCGACAACAGCCCGGCCTTGATCTTCGCCATCATGGGATAAGAATGGTCGAACCAGTCGTCTTGCGTGCCTCAAGGTCGATGTGCGCCTGCGCCGCGTCGCGCAATGCATAACGTTGATTGACCTCGATTTTCACCTTGCCGGTGACGACCATCGCGAACAGTTCCTCGCCCAGCGCCACCAGATCCTCGCGGCGGGCGGTGTAGTTCATCAGTGTCGGCCGGGTGACGAACAGCGACCCCTTCTGCGACAGCAACAGCAGATCCAGCGGCGGCACCGGGCCGGAGGCATTGCCATAGGTGACCATCATCCCCATCGGCCGCAGGCTGTCGAGCGAACCGGCGAAGGTATCCTTGCCGACACCGTCATAGACCACGGCAACGCCTTCGCCGCCGGTGATTTCACGAACGCGCTGGGTGAAGTTCTCGGTGCTGTAGTTGATCACATGCTCACAACCATGCGCCTTCGCCAGTTCGCCCTTGGCTGCCGAACCGACCGTGCCGATCACCGTCGCCCCCAGCGCCTTCGCCCACTGGCAGGCAATCAGCCCGACGCCGCCGGCCGCGGCATGGATCAGCACCGCATCGCCCGGCTGCACGCGGTAAGTCTTGCGCAGCAGATAGGCTGCCGTCAGCCCCTGCAGCATCATCGCCGCCGCGGTGTCGAAACCGATGCCATCCGGCAGCTTGAGCAGGCGATGCGCCGGAATGTTGCGCACCTCGGCATACGCCCCCACCGGCCCGCCGGCATAGGCAACGCGGTCGCCCACCTGCAACTCGCCAACGCCCTCGCCCAGCGCCTCCACCGTACCCGCCCCCTCCAGCCCGATACCGGCCGGCAAGGGCAGCGGATAGAGACCGGTGCGGTGATAGGTGTCGATGAAATTGAGGCCGACCGCCGCATGCCGCACCCGCACCTCGCCCGGTGCCGGCGGCGGCACATCGACCGCCTCCCACTGCAGGACTTCCGGACCGCCGGTGCGGTGAATGCGAATGGCGTGGCTCATGCTCATCTCCTCGTTATTTGAACTGGACAGGAAGGTTATCACCCGACCGGCCGCCGATCTAGCGTGGAATCACCCGATTTTCAGCTGTTTTCCGGGTTGACCGTGGATGCATAGCCAACTCCCGGACCGGAAGCTGCCGCAACGATTGAAAACGCGGAAATGGCCGCTTACTTCGTAGCTGCCGGCGCGCTGAAATCAACGCGCGGGGCGGCTGCAATCGCTTTTTCATCCTGCACTTCAAAGCTCGGCTTGGTCTGGTAGCCGAAGGCGATGGCGGTGAGGTTGGACGGGAAGGAACGAACTGTGGTGTTGTATTCCTGCACGGCCTTGATGTAACGATTTCTGGCCACGGTAATACGGTTTTCGCTGCCTTCGAGTTGCGCTCAATAACAGGCAATAACAGGGGGCAGACCACGGTTTTCACCTTGGCGCGCTCAGTAATGAAAACGTAGCTGAGCAATTAGCAGGTCGTCACCTTCAACGCGGTACACCATGCGGTGCTCGTCTGTTATGCGGCGTGACCAGAAACCCGAAAGCGCATGTTTCAATGCCTCTGGCTTTCCCACGCCCTTGAACGGTTCGCGTTGTGTTTCATGGATCAACTTGTTTATCCGCTCGACCATCCGCCTATCCTGCTTTTGCCAGTACAGATAATCTTCCCACGCCTCCTCCGCGAAAATCAGCTTCACTCTGCCAATTCCCGCTCGGTACCTTTGCCAGCGTTCAGTTGTGCTGCCGCCGAAAGCAGACGCCTGGCGTTCGCCGGGGTGCGCAAAAGATAGGCAGTTTCTTCAAGTGCTTTGTAATCTTCGAGTGAAAGCATCACAACAGCCTGATCGCCGTTGCGCGTAATAATCAAGGGTTCGTGGTCGTTACATACCCGATCCATGGCGCTGGCAAGGTTTGCGCGAACGGTGGTGTAAGTCATTGCATCCATTATTTTCCCGCCTCCATATAAGTGTTTCGTGAAAACTGTTTTGAACTCGTCATTCCCGCGAAGGCGGGAATCCAGTACACAAAGACTGGATTCCGGGTCAAGCCCGGAATGACGACTTTAAAAACGGTTTTGCCACCTTACTTATGTACATATTACTGTACATACCACGCCGTTATCTGTCCAGCGAATAAAGGGGCGCGGGCCATGGTTCCGATGAGTGATCCGCCGTGAAATAGTCCGATTTTCATGGGTTTTCCGGGTTCACCGCAGATGGGCCATTGCCTGCTGGCGCCCGACCAATACAGCTCATGGATCAAACCACAAGCCTTTAGCCCGACCGCGTACCCGCGCGCCAATGCCGGTTTGACAGCGGGAGCTCAGCACATACAATGCAGCGTATTACACGTAACGCATGAGTGCTGCCATGACGACCAGAACGATCAACGTCCGGATTCCTGAATCCCTTTACGGGCAGATCGAGGAACTCGCGAGAGCCACTGCGAGATCAAAAAGTTTCCTGACCATCGAGGCACTCAAAGGCTACGTGGAAAGCGAGTCCTGGCAGGTACGCGACATCGGTGCTGCAATCGCCGAAGCGGACGCGGGCGATTTTGCCTCCCCGGAGGAGGTGGCTGCGACGTTCGCCAAGCATGGCGCTTAAATGGACGCGGACGGCACTCCGCAACCTTGATGATATTGCCAGCTACATAGCCCTCGACAAGCCCGCTGAAGCGACGCGCTTCGCAAAGGAACTCAAGGCAGCGACCGAAAAGTTGCAGCGCTTTCCGGGCATGGGTCGGGCGGGGAGAGTGCCGGGCACACGCGAACTCGTGCTACATGCCAACTATTTGGCCATCTACCGGGCGAGGGGTGAGGATGTCGAAATTCTCCGCATTCACCACGCGGCGAAATCCCTTTAGGCAGTGCCGTCAGGTTGGCTGAGCCAACAGCAACTTTGACGCACAACACACCGGTTGATGCCCACATCCTCCCAATCGCACCAGCGCATGGAGCTGATAGCGCGGCTCAAGGAAAGACGGGGCGGAGCCGATCACTCCCACTCGGGAAGATTTATCTTGCCGGCGCGTTGAAATCAACGCGCGGGGCGGCTGAAATCGCTTTTTCGTCCTGAACTTCAAAGCTCGGCTTGGTCTGGTAGCCGAAGGCCATGGCAGTAAGGTTGGATGGGAAGGAACGAACTGTGGTGTTGTATTCCTGCACGGCCTTGATGTAGCGGTTTCTGGCCACGGTAATGCGGTTTTCGCTGCCTTCGAGTTGCGCCTGCAGGTCGCGGAAGGCGCCGTCGGCCTTCAGGGCGGGGTAGTTTTCGGAAACCACGAGCAGACGGGAGAGCGCCGAGCTCATCTGGGATTGCGCCTGCTGGAACCTGGCGAAGCTGGCCGGGTCGGCGAGGAGTTCGGGCGAGAGCTTGAGCGCCCCGATCTGGGCGCGGGCTTCGGTGACCTGCGTTAGGACTTCCTTTTCGTGCGCGGCGTAGCCTTTAACAGTGTTCACGAGATTGGGCACGAGGTCGGCGCGGCGCTGGTACTGGTTGAGCACTTCCGCCCAGGCGGCCTTGATCTGCTCGTCCTGCGCCTGCATTGCGTTGTAGCCGCAACCGCTCAGGGACAGGAAAACCAGCAGTGCGGTCAGGAGTTTCAGGAATTTCATGCTTCCTCCGGAAGATATGGTCGTCGGCGCCGACATTGACGTTGGGAAATGTACTCTCAAATTGCGGGAAGCTACCAGTCGCCGGATGAGCCACCGCCACCGGAACTGCCGCCCCCCGATGAGGACGAGCTGGAGTCCGAATCTGAACTGGAAGAACTGCTGCTTCCGGACGACTCCCAGGCAGTGGTGCTACTGCTTGTCGAGCTGGCGGACGAAGCAGCCGAACCCCGATGCGGACGTGCCGAGAAGCCGAAAAGGAAGCGTTTTGCCCTGAGCATGAACGGGATGCCGAACACTGCGGCAAACAGGCCGTTGCCGACAAGCAGCGCGGTGCCGACTTCAGGATCCTCCGGAAAGGCGGCACCGAATACCGCCTGGAACAGGCCAAAGATGAAGCCAATGAACAGGAAAATGACGAGGAGCGTGCGGAAATCGCTGTCACCGAAATGCGCCCTGCCACGACGGCGGCCATAGGCCACCGCGGCGCCATAGAGTGCGACAGGCACCAGATTGAGGCCAATTACCCAGAGGAAGCGGCTGCCGGCACCGTCCCAATTGATTTCCGTCTGAACAGGCGCCGACTGGCTTTCCGGCAAGGGTGCTTCGCCGCGCCGGGCCTGGCCCATGATTTCAAAGCCTTGCATCAGGCCCTCGGCAAAACGCTGCTCGCGAAAGGCGGGTACGTAAATCTGGTCGATGATGCGTTTGCTCAGGGCGTCGGTGAGCGTGCCTTCCAGACCGTAGCCGACTTCGATACGCATTTTTCGCTCGTTCGGGGCAATCAGCACAAGCACACCGTTGTCCTTGCCTTTCTGCCCGAGTTTCCACTTTTCGAAGGTCGTGACGGCCGCCTCTTCGATGGACGTTTCTTGCAGGCTGCGGACGATGTGGATGGCAGCCCAGATGTCGTCGGCTTCGCGCAAGGTTTGAATGCGCTCACGCAGCATTTCCCGTTCTGCTTCGCTGAGCAACGCGGCATCGTCGACAACGTCGCCCCGGAATGACGGTGCATCGTAGGCCATCGCCGGCTGCCCGATCAGCAGCAGGGCAAAGGCCAGCAAGCACCCCAGCCTGCGAAAAAGCCGGACAAAAACCCCCAGCAGCATACCGGCAGATTTCGCGGCGACGGAGTTAGCGGCAGGCTTCATGATCATCGGAAAAGGATGGGCATGGGCAACGGAAGACATGAACGATATCTTATCCGCATTATGGCAATATCCTTGCCGTTGGCGGATTGACTTGCATGTATGTTGCGCGAGGAAATCCGCGCTTTCCCGATCATGCACCGACCGGGTGTTCAATCGGGAGAAGCCCGGCAATGCCAAACGAAGGGAGGAGCAATGAAAGCCAGCCGGATATGGACCCGGGAGCGGATCAAGCGCCATCTGGTGCAGCGCTTCTATGTCCGCTTTCACATGACGCTGATCCTGGCCTCGGCCGGGCTGGGCGCCATGCTCGGCAACTGGGTGATGTTGCACATGCTGGGAATGCACAGCATGTGGCTGCGCTACCCGATTGCCGTCGCACTGGCCTACCTGACCTTTCTGGCCGGCGTAGCGCTGTGGTTGCGCTATGTTGGCGTCGCCCAGCGCACTGTCAGGGAAGATGCCGGCGAGCAACCGGAAACAGTCATCAGCGACAACGATCCGGACTCCGAAGCGGCAGCGCGCGGGGCGAGCGCCTGGGGGCAGCCGCTGGAGCCGGCGCGTGGCAGCAAGCCACGCGATCGCAAGTCATCTGATAGCTCATGGTCGCCAGACGGCATTGACCTGCCGTTCAGCAGCGGAAAATCCCTGCCGAATGCTTTCAGCAACGGCGGTGGCAGTTCGGGCGGCGGCGGGGCCAGCGGCTCCTGGGGCGACGCCTTGCCGGTGGCGGACAGCGGCGGCAGTTCCTCGTTCAGCCTGGGTGACATCGGCGATCTCGATGGTGACGGAATCGTCCTCCTCCTGCTCGCCCTTGCCTTGATTGCAGCGGTCTTTTTCGTCAGTGGCTATGTCATCTGGTTCGCGCCCGACATCCTCAGCGAAGCGGTATTCGGCGCAACGCTGGCGGCCAGCCTGTCGAAATCGGCACGACGCAACGACAACGAAGGCTGGGTAGCCGGGGTAATCGGCAAGACCTGGTGGCCGTTCGCCCTCGTCCTGCTGGTAGCCGAAGCCGTGGCCATTTTCGTGGCGCTGAACTACCCGACGGCGGCAACGCTCGGTCAGGCCCTGTCCATGGCCCTTGAAGGCTAATCCTGCGGCAAGGCTCAGGCAGAACAATCGGTTAGTACAGACACCCGATTTTCAGCACTTTTCCGGGTTCACCGCAGCACCCCCCTGACGGGAGGCAAGCGCCTCAAACCGGCGTCAGCTTGGCATACTCCAGCGCCAGCCACTTCATGCCGGTACCGCCGCCGAAATTGACCTGCACCCGGGCATCGTCGCCGCGGCCTTCGGTGGCGACGATAACGCCGACGCCGAACTTGGCGTGCTCGACCGATTGGCCAACGCGCAAGCCACCGGCCTCCGAGGCAGCGGCATAGCCTGACTGGCCACCGCCGTAGCTGCCACCATAGCTTTCCTGACCGGCGCGTGTCGCCGCCACGCGCTTGTTGAGCTTGAGCAGCAGGGCTTCCGGGATTTCTTCCAGGAAGGCCGAGGGTGCGCAGTAGCGGGTCTGGCCATGCAGCATGCGCGTCTGTGCGCAGGCGAGGTAGAGGCGCTGGCGGGCGCGGGTGACGGCGACATACATCAGCCGCCGCTCTTCCTCCAGCCCTTCCTTGCCTTCGTTGACCGCGTTGTCGTGCGGGAAAAGACCCTGCTCCAGCCCGGTGATGAAGACGACATCGAACTCCAGCCCCTTGGCGGCATGCACGCTCATCAGTTGCACCGCCTCCTGCCCCTCGCCGGCCTGATGCTCGCCGGACTCCAGCGAAGCGTGGGCAAGGAAGGACGCGAGCGCGCCACCCTCGCCTTCGACCGACATCACCACGCCGTCGTCGTCGACGAAAGTGGCGGCAGCGTTGATCAGTTCGTCGAGGTTTTCCAGCCGCTCCTGGCCTTCCTTCTCCAGCCGGTAATGCTGGGCGAGGCCGGATTTTTCGATGACATGCTCGATGATTTCCGGCAGCGGCAGCTTGTCGGTTTCGCTGCGCAGCGTTTCGATCAGGCGAATGAAGGCGCCGACGGTCTGCCCGGCCTTGCCGGACAGCGAGGCAGCCGCGTTGTAGAGGCTGGAATTGGTCTGGTGCGCGGCGGCCTGCAGGTTTTCCAGCGAGCGGGCGCCGATGCCGCGCGTCGGGAAATTGACGACGCGCAGAAAGGCGGTGTCGTCGTCCGGGTTGCCCAGCAGGCGCAGGTAGGCGAGCGCGTGCTTGATTTCCTGCCGCTCGAAGAAGCGCAGCCCCCCGTAGACCTTGTACGGCACACTCTTGGTGAACAACTCATGCTCCAGCACCCGTGACTGGGCGTTGGAGCGATAGAGGATGGCAATCTGCGTCGGCGGCACGCCATCGCGCACCAGTTCGCGGATTTCTTCGACGACAAAACGCGCCTCATCGAGATCGGACCAGGCCTCGAAGGCGCGGATCGGCTCGCCTTCGCCGGCGTCGGTCCACAGGTTCTTGCCCAGTCGGTCGCGGTTGTTCTTGATGATGGCATTGGCGGCGGCGAGGATATTGCCGTGCGAACGGTAGTTCTGCTCCAGGCGGATGATGTTGTCGCCGCAATAGTCGCGCTCGAATTCGCGCATGTTGCCGACTTCGGCACCTCGGAAGCGGTAAATCGACTGGTCGTCGTCGCCGACCGCAAATACCTTTGCCCCGCCGCCGGCCAGCAGTTGCAGCCAGGCGTATTGCAGACGGTTGGTGTCCTGGAACTCATCTACCAGGATATGGCGGAAGCGTTGCTGGTAGTGCGTGCGCAGCGGCTCGTTGCGCTGCAGCAGCTCGTGGCAGCGCAACAGCAATTCGGCAAAGTCGCAGACGCCCTCGCGGTTGCACTGTGCCTCGTACTCGGCGTAGATATCGACGCGCTTTTGCGTGTAGTGGTCGTACACCTCGGCCTGCGCGGCGCGGATGCCCTGCTCCTTGTGGGCATTGATGAAATGGCACAGCTCGCGTGGCGGATATTTCTCGTCGTCGATGTTCAGGTTTTTCATCAGACGCTTGACCATCGCCAACTGGTCGGCCGAATCAAGGATCTGGAAACTCTGCGGCAGCCCCGCCTCGCGGTAGTGCGCGCGCAGCAGGCGGTTGCACAGGCCGTGGAAGGTGCCGATCCACATCCCGCGTACATTGATCGGCACCAGCGACGACAACCGCGCCGTCATTTCCTTGGCCGCCTTGTTGGTAAAGGTCACCGCCAACACCCCATGCGGCCCGACCTGGCCGGTGGAAATCAGCCAGGCGATCCGCGTCGTCAACACACGGGTTTTGCCACTGCCAGCCCCGGCAAGAATCAGGGCGTGCACGGTGGGCAGCGTCACCGCCTGGAGCTGCGGGGGATTGAGATTGGCGAGTAGATCAGACATGAATTAATTCACGGAAAATTATTACGAAAGGCGTAGAATATTGCCCACAACAAGCGATCAATATAAGCAAAAACTGTTGTTATTGTGCAACGCAGCATACACAAACCAACATATATTTACGTTATTTTCAGCGCCATAGAAGTATACTTTCCTAAAACAATATTGCAGCGCACAAAATTACTCGCTCACAAGGCAGTCACACAGCAAAACGTAGCACCCCCTACGAGAACACAAGGAGTAACAGCATGTTGAAAGCACCGAAAATCCTGCCCTGGATCGCCAAAAAAGCCGGCATCAGCGATGAACTGGCCCTCAAACTCTGGCGCCGCGCCATCAGCGAAGCGGAATACCTCACCGGCAAGGCCGAGGGTTCCGAATACTGGGGGCTGGCGATTGAGCGCTTTCTCAGCATCGTCGAGGACGAAGTCGGCTGCGCGCCCGAATATACCCTGACCCAGGCGCCCCGTCTGTCCTGGATGTGGCACCACCAGACGCGGATGTCCCTGCTCTCACTGATGGCGGCACAAAACGCCTACCGCTTCTGGCAGAACACCTGGGAAAACTTTGCCACCCAGCAGCGCGCTGCCTGACTTTCCCGCGGCCAGTGGCCCGTCGGGCCACCCCGCGCGCAAGTGGTGCCGACACCAAATACCTCAACGCCGGACGGTCGGCGGCGTCTCCAGTGACAGCAGTTGCGCCAGTCGAGCGGCCAGCAAGCGCGCGTCGGTTTCGCTTGCCAAGTGGCGGACACGTACGCCGTATCGATAGCCGTCACCATCGCGCTGCGGTCGCAGGCGGCTGGCGTAGCCGACAGCAGCCAGCTGGTCATGCAGCGCCAACGCCGTTTCCTTGTCCTGCTGACCAAAATCGAGTGCCCAGCGCCCGCCCTGACGCTGCGTCGGCACCCCGTGCTGCAATTCGGTTTCCAGCGCCCAGACCGCCAGCTGTGCCTGATCTACACTCGCGACCGACCCCGGCGCCTTGCCTTTGTCGGCAACATAGAACTGCAACGGCTCACTGAGCTCGGCCGGCGCCTCCGCCTGCGGATGCGTCACCGAAATGCGGCCTTCGATCAGACAGACCAGATCCTTCTCGTCATTGGCACGCCCCCAGACATCCGTACCGCGGATGCCGATCGTCACCGTACCGGTGCGGACGTTGATCGCCCGCTGCGACCGGAACTTGCGGAAAATGTCCGTGGTCAGGCGAAATGCCCCCTTGGCAACATCGAGCGCGGCAGTGAAAACGCCCCCGGCGCGGGTCGCCATCGCATTGACGCCAACGCTGGCGTTCTCGCCGAACTTGAGGGCGCTGCCATCGGCCAGTTGCACCACGGCCCGTGCGCCGGCACCGGTCACCAGGCGGTCGCGGTTATCCAGCTGCATGCCTGGCCGCAAGGGCAGACGGCGTTCCCCACGCTCGACCCAGGCCGGCGCCTGCACCAACTCAACCACCGCATACGGGGCCGCTGCTGCGGTGAACGCGGAAAACAGCCCAAAAATCAGCAGGAAACGACCGAGCGCAGTCTTCATCGCCTCTCCAGACAGGTTCAAACGGTATAATCGGGTGTTCATCTATCGCACCCCAAACGAAAATCAGGCAACGCCCATGCAGGAAAAATACGCCCCCGCTGACATCGAACGCGCCGCCCAGCAGCACTGGGATCTGACCGGCGCCGCCCGCGCCGTCGAAGACGCCACGAAGCCCAAATACTACTGCCTGTCGATGTTCCCGTACCCCTCGGGCAAGCTGCACATGGGCCACGTCAGAAACTATACCATCGGCGACGTGCTCTCCCGCTTCCACAAGATGCAGGGCTACAACGTGATGCAGCCGATGGGCTGGGACGCCTTTGGCATGCCCGCCGAAAACGCCGCGCTGCAAAACAACGTGCCGCCGGCGGGCTGGACGTATTCCAACATCGAGTACATGAAGAAGCAGCTCAAGTCGCTGGGCTTTGCCATCGACTGGGAACGCGAATTCGCCACCTGCACGCCTGAGTACTACCGCTGGGAACAGTGGCTGTTCACCCGTCTTTATGAAAAGGGGCTGGTGTACAAGAAGCTCGGCACCGTGAACTGGGATCCGGTCGACCATACCGTGCTCGCCAACGAGCAAGTCATCGACGGCAAGGGCTGGCGCTCCGGTGCGCTGATCGAGAAGCGCGAGATCCCCATGTACTACATGAAGATCACCGCCTACGCCGAAGAACTGCTGGCCGAACTCGACAACCTGCAAGGTTGGCCGGAACAGGTGCGGCTGATGCAGAAGAACTGGATCGGCAAGAGCACCGGCGTGCGCTTCGCCTTCCCGCTCGCCGACACCCCGGACGAAAAGCTGTGGGTGTTCACCACCCGCGCCGACACCATCATGGGCGTCACCTTCGTTGCCGTCGCCGCCGAACACCCGCTGGCCACCCGCGCAGCGGCCACCAACCCGGAACTCGCGGCTTTCATAGAAGAATGCAAGAAGGGCGGCGTCGCCGAGGCTGACATCGCGACGATGGAAAAGAAGGGCCTGCCGACCGGCATCTACGTCACCCACCCGCTGACCGGCGAACAGGTCGAAGTCTGGGTCGGCAACTACGTGCTGATGAGCTACGGCGACGGTGCCGTGATGGCCGTGCCGGCGCACGACGAGCGCGATTTCGCCTTCGCCAAGAAATACGATCTGCCGATCAAGCAAGTCATCGCCGCTGAAGGCGAAAGCTTCAGCCTCGACGGCTGGCAGGAATGGTACGGCGACAAGACCAAGGGCGTCTGCGTCAATTCCGGCAAGTACGACGGCCTGGCTTATGAAGCCGCCGTCGACGCCGTTGCCGCCGACCTTGCCGCCAAGGGCCTGGGCGAAAAGAAAGTCCAGTTCCGCCTGCGCGACTGGGGCATTTCCCGCCAGCGTTACTGGGGCTGCCCGATTCCCATCATCCATTGCCCGAGCTGCGGCGATGTGCCCGTGCCCGACGAGCAACTGCCGGTCGTGCTGCCGGAAGACGTTGAAATCACCGGCGCCGGCTCGCCGCTGGCGCGCATGCCCGAGTTTTACACCTGCAAGTGCCCGAAGTGCGGCGGCGATGCCAAGCGCGAAACCGACACCATGGACACCTTCTTCGAGTCGTCCTGGTACTTCCTGCGCTACGCCTGCCCGGACAACGCCACGGCCATGGTCGACGAGCGCGTCCAGTACTGGTGCAAGGGCGGTATCGACCAGTACATCGGCGGCATCGAACACGCCATTCTTCACCTCTTGTACTCGCGCTTCTTCACCAAGCTGATGCGCGATGTTGGCCTGATCGGCGATCTCGGCGAACCTTTCGCCAACCTGCTGACCCAGGGCATGGTCGTCGCGCCGACCTTCTACCGCGAACTCGACGGCGGCAAGAAGCAGTGGATCAACCCGGCCGACGTCGATGTCGTCACCGACGAGCGCGGCCGCCCGACCGGCGCCACGCTGCGCGCCGACGGCCTGCCGGTGGTCATCGGCGGCACCGAAAAGATGTCGAAGTCGAAGAACAACGGCGTCGACCCGCAAGCGCTGATCGACCAGTACGGCGCCGACACCGCCCGCCTGTTCATCATGTTCGCCTCGCCCCCGGATCAGTCGCTGGAATGGTCGGATGCCGGCGTCGAAGGCGCTTTCCGCTTCCTCCGCCGCCTCTGGAAGCTGGTGCACGACCACGTGCAGTCGGGTACGGTGAACCCGGAAATCGAGCAAAAATCGCTGTCCTCCGCACAGGCTGACCTGCGCCGGAAACTGCACCAGACCATGGGCAAGGTCGCCGACGACTACGGCCGGCGCAAGCAGTTCAACACCGCGATTGCCGCCGTGATGGAGCTGCTCAACGCCTACGACAAGTGCGACCTCGCCGACGCCACTGGCCGCGCGCTGGCGCAGGAAGTGCTGGAGTCCGTGACGCTGCTGCTCTTCCCCATCGTCCCGCACATCGGCCAGGCGCTCTACGCCGAGCTCAAGCCGGGTGCCGATGCTGGCCTCGCCGCCTTCCCCAAGGCCGATCCGGAAGCCCTGAAGCAGGACGAGATCGAGCTGATGGTGCAGGTGAACGGCAAGCTGCGCGGCAGCATCCGCGTTGCCGCCGAAGCCGACAAGGCAAGCATCGAAGCGGCCGCGCTGGCTTCAGAAGGTGCCGTCAAGTTCATGGAAGGCAAGCCGGCGAAGAAGGTCGTCGTCGTGCCGGGCCGTCTGGTCAATATCGTCGTCTGAGGCCGATCATGCCGCTTTCCCGCCGCCGCTTCATCGCCGCCACGCTACCCGCCCTGCTGCTGGGCGGCTGCGGCTTCCGACTGCGCGGTTCGGGCAGCGGCAACCTGCCCTACAAGACGATGTACATCGCCCTGCCGGAAACCGCCGAAGTCCGGATCTGGCTGGAGCGCTACATCAAGGCGGCCGGCAGCACCGAAATCGTTGATGACGGCAAGGCGGCCGAGGCGATCTTCCAGCAGATCACCGACAGCCGACAAAAGACCATTCTCAGCGTCAATGCCCAAGGCCGCGTCCGTGAATACCGGCTGCAGTTGAGCTACAGCTTCCGCGTCACCAACGCCAAAGGCCAGATCCTGATCCCGCCCAACGAAATCCAGCTCAGCCGCGACATCAGCTTCGACGACTCGAACATTCTGGCCAAGGATCTGGAAGAAGGCCTGCTCTGGCGCGACATGAACAATGACCTGGTCAACCAGATCATGCGCCGGCTGACCATCATCAAGCCCAAGAATCCAAACGACGAAGAAGACGAGTAATGCTGCTCAAGGGCGAACAGCTGACGGCGCACCTCGAACGCGAGTTACGGCCGTTGTATGTGCTCTACGGTGACGACCCGCTGCTGGTTCTCGAAGCGGCTGATGCCATCCGCGCCAAAGCCCGCAGCAGCGGCTACACCGAGCGTGAAGTCCTCACCGTGCTGCCGCAATTCGACTGGGGACAGCTGCTCGCTGCCGGCGGCAATATGTCACTGTTCGGCGACCGCAAGCTGATTGACCTGCGCATCCCCACCGGCAAACCCGGCAAGGAAGGCAGCGCCGCGCTGCAGCAATGGTGCGGCAACCTGACGCCCGACAACCTGCTGCTGATCACACTGCCCGAACTCGACTGGCGCGAGGAAAAGGCCGCGTGGTTCACCACACTGGCCAATGCCGGCGTCGCCATCAAGCTCAACGCGCCGCCACTGCTGGAACTGCCGAGCTGGATTTCCGGCCGTCTACGCCGCCAGCAGCAAACGGTGGACATGGAAGGGCTGAAATTCATCGCCGAGCGGGTCGAAGGCAACCTGCTGGCAGCCCATCAGGAAATCCAGAAGCTGTCCCTGCTCTACCCTGCCGGCAAGCTGAGCCTGCAGCAAGTACGCGATGCCGTGCTCAACGTCGCCCGTTACGATCTCGACGGGCTGCGCGAAGCCCTGCTGGCCGGCGATGTCGGGCGCCTGACGCGCACGCTCGACGGCCTGATGCAGGAAGGCGAGGCACCGCCACTGGTACTCTGGGCGATGAGCGAGGAAATCCGCGCGCTCGCCGGCATCCGCACCGGCCTCGACGCCGGCCGGCCAATCGATCTGCTGCTCAAGGATGCCAAGGTCTGGGGGCCACGGGCAGTGCCGGTGAAGAAGGCCGTGCAACGCCTCAACGCTGCGACCCTTGAGGCCGCGCTGCGCGACGCCGGCCAGATCGACCGTATCGCCAAGGGCGCAGCTCAGGGCAATATCTGGGAAGCCTTCCTGCGCCTCGGTTTGCGCCTCTGCGGACAGAAGACAGCAAACCCACTCAGCGTGTAAGCTACGCCTCGGGGAGTTCTCCCGGGGAGGGAAATCATGAACACCAAGTTACGCACGACACCTGCCCTGGCCTGGGTGTGCGCATTGACGCTGCTTGCGCAGCCAACAGCTCGGGCTGCAGACACCGTTGGCAGCCTGCTGCCGCTGTCGCTCGACGAACTGCTGGCCACACCGGTCGTCACCGCCTCGCGCCGCGCCGAAGGCCGCGAACAGACACCGTCGCACATCATGGTTTTCACCCGCGAGCAGATGCGCGACCGGCGCTACAAGAACCTGGCCGACCTTCTGGAAGACCTGCCCGGCGTCGATTTCCAGCGCGCCACCCGCTCCTCGCAGTACAACAACTTCGTCTTTCAGGGCCACGTCAGCAACAACAAGATCCTGATCCTGCTCGACGGCGTGCGGATCGACCACCCGGCCGGCGGCAAAATTCCAGTAGCTGAAAATTTCTCGCTGCATTTCGCCAAACAGGTCGAAGTGCTCTACGGCCCGGCCGCCGCCCTGTACGGTGCCGATGCCTTTGCCGGCGTCATCAACATCATCACTGACAAACCCGGCGAGCGCCCCGAAGGCAAAGTTGCCGCGGGTGCCGGAAATTTCGGGTCGCTGGAGGGCAACTTCCTCGTTAGCAGCCCACTGGTAGCCGGTTTTGCGCTGACGGCGAGCGCCCACTACCAGGAAAGCGACCGCGCGCCGCTCGACAAGTACTACCCGAACTCGTATCCCAAAGTCGCTGCCGGCACCAAACCCGCTGCCCAGCGCGAGGACTACGTCGGCGACATGAGCAGTCAGAGCCAGTATCTGCGACTCGACTACCGCGACGACGTTACCGTCGCCTTCTACCGTAATCGATTCCGCAGCCTGACCAGCACCGGCGACAATCCGGCGTCGGTGTTTTACCTGTCCGATGCATTTTGGGACACCACCATAGACACCTGGTCCGGCAAATACCGCTTCCAACCGTTCGAATCACTGAAAGCGGAACTGGTCCTCGATCACTCGAATTACGAGGTCGACCCGCGAACCCGCTATATCAACAAGGTCACCAATTTCGAAAACCACGGCTACGACTATGCCTATGCTCGTCGGCGGGGCATCGAGCAAAATTTGAACTGGCAGGTCAATGAGCGACACGTGCTGCTTGCAGGCTTGGGTTACAAGGATTTCTACGCCATCGAAACTCCTGACCTACCTTGGTCTTACAGCACCGACAAGGGGCCACGGGGTCAAGGAATGAGGTATGCCAACCAACCTGGGCTCCCACTACAAATATTCGACGCTCGCTACTATAGCTGGTCAGGGTACTTGCAGTGGCAAGCACAGTGGACGCCCACAATTTCGACAATGGTTGGAGGGCGCCAAGACTGGTACTCGACCTACGGCAGCAGCTTTAATCCACGACTTGGGATCACTTGGCGGCCCACACAGTCCAATGTTCTAAAACTCCTGTATGGAGAGGCATTTCGCACCCCCTCTCCCGAAGAGTCCTATAGTGCGTTTGGAACATTCAGCAGCGGAGCTCCGAACGGAAGAAGTTTTCGAGCCCCAAATACTAAGCTTGAACCAGAAAAATCTAGAAATTTGACGCTCACATGGGATTGGCGGCCGCGTACTGACATTAACATCGTCACCAATGCTTACATTGCGGAAGTAGAGAATGTAATAACCACTCAGTCAGGCGACTCTGACTCTCCATGTCCTTTTAATCCAGCACTCAAGCAGGGCGAAAACCAATACATTCCAGGTGCCACTTTGTGCTCTAGTTCGACAAAGAAGAACTCTGGCAGCGATCAATACAAAGGCATCGACATCATTCCTCAATGGCGAACCCACATTAGCGGTCCTTGGAGTGCAGATTTTTGGGGAAGTTACAGCTTTGTATCAGGCATGGTTAAAGAAACCTCCAACGGAATTGCGCGTGATCAAATCAACATCGCAAGGCATAAGGTCAAACTCGGCATCACTTTTCGCTATCAAGACTGGATAACGATCACCCCGCGGTTGCAATGGATTGGCGAAACGAACACCGGAAGCAGCCTCTCTCCAACATCTTCAGAACGAATAAAAACCGACGCCTACACCGTCGCCAGCCTGCACCTCGGCGTTCACAAGCTGGCCGGTGAGCGCCTGTCGTTCTACTTCGACGTCTACAACCTCTTCGACGAGCGCTACTACGCCGCCCATACCTCGTCGTCGAGCTCAGTTCTACAGGCCGTCCCGCAGCAGCCTCGCACCTGGATGGGAACGCTGGAGTATCGTTTCTAAGCCGATGTACCGGTCTGGCCTACGCCCCTCACTCATCGCCACGATCCTGGCCGCGCTGCTGGCGCTGCTCGCACCCGGCCGTCCAGCCCAGGCACAGGATCCAAGCGAATACAGCCTGAAGGCGGTACTTTTCGTCCGTCTGGCGCAGTTCGTCTATTGGCCGCCGGACAAACCGGTCACGCCGCCGCTGAGGCTCTGCGTCGTCGGCCGCAACCCCTTCGGGAACGCCCTCATGCAGGCCGACCAGAGCAGCCAGGGCATCGAGACAGTTCTTGGCCCGGGCGATCTTGGCGCCTGCCACCTGCTGTTCATCCCGCGCAGCGAGAGCGGCGCGCTGGGTCAGTGGCTGGAACGCAGCAGCAGCCGGACGCTGGTCACGGTCTCCGACATTCCCGGCTTCGCCCGCAGTGGCGGCATGATCGAACTGCCGCTGGAGGGCGAACGGGTGGCCATCGTCATCAACCGGCGCAGCGCCCAGAAGAAGGCCATAGAATTCAACGCCCAACTCCTGCGGCTGGCACGGGTAATCGACTGATGACCCGATTCCTCGAACGTTTCCTGCCCGGCAGCATCCGCAGCAAGCTGGTCGCACTGACCTTCAGCTTCCTGCTGCTGACGGTCGGCTTCGTTTTCCTGCTGGTTTACGTCCAGCAAAAATCCCTGCTGCAGACCCAATGGGCCGAATCGATGCAGGCACAGGCCCGACTGCTGGCCAGTAACTCCCAGGCAGCCATCGCTTTTCTCGATGCCCGCGAGGAGGGACGGCTGCTGGCATCGCTGGCCAGCAACCCGGCCATCATCGCCGGCCAGATCGTCCTGCCCGACGGCAAGGTTTTCGCCGAATACCGGCAGCAGCCTGCACAACTGCCGAGCTTCCCGGCCGCCGAAGCCGCCGGCCGTTTCGACGACACGCAATTGCTGATCCGCGAGACGGTCACGTTGCCCAATCAGGACAAACCGGCGGCCTACGTCGAATTGCTGGTCTCGCTCGAGCAATACCACGAAACCATGCGCCGCACCCTGACCGATACCACCGCATTGCTGCTCGGTGCGCTGGCCGCGGCACTGGTGATCACACGGCTCGTGGTCCGCCGCATCACGGCACCGGTGGAAGCGCTGGACGGTCTCGTCCGTCGGGTTTCCGCCAATGCCCGCCTGAGCGAACGGGTAAACATCGCGAGCCACGACGAACTCGGCAATCTGGCACGCGGCTTTAACCGGATGCTTGACCGCCTGCAGGTTCGCGATACTGAACTGGAGGTCTATCGCGACACGCTGGAAAGCATGGTCGAAACGCGCACCGAGGCGTTGCAGCAGGCCATTGCCGAATCCCGCGAGGCCAACCGGGCCAAATCGGAATTCCTCGCCCGTATGAGCCACGAAATCCGGACGCCGATGAACGCAGTCATCGGCCTCTCGCGCTTGGTGCTTGATTCACCGCTCACCGCCCAGCAACGCGAATACCTGGAACAGGTGCTGAGTTCGTCCGACACCTTGCTTGGCATCATCAACGACATTCTCGATTATTCGAAGATCGAAGCCGGCGCGATGTCGCTGGAGAAAACCGAATTTGGCAGCGACGAGATTTTCCGTTCGCTGGACAGTCTTTTCGCCGCCCGCGCCGGCCAGCAAGGGGTCGTGCTGCACCTGCAACCCGACCCGGACTTGCCGAAGCGGCTGCGCGGCGACGCACTGCGTCTGGGCCAGATCCTCATCAATCTCGTCGGCAACGCCCTGAAATTCACCGCCAGCGGCGAAATCACGGTCAGCGCCCGCTGCCTCGCCGAATTGCCCGACGACCGCCTCAACCTCGAATTCTCGGTGAGCGACACTGGCATCGGCATTGCCCCGGAGTACCAGGCGGCACTTTTCGCCCCGTTCACCCAGGCCGACAGCAGCATCACCCGGCGCTATGGCGGTACCGGCCTCGGCCTCGCCATCTGCCGCCAGCTCGTGGAGCTCATGGGCGGCCAGATCACCGTCCAGAGCACTCCGGGAAAAGGCAGCACCTTCTGCTTCAACGTCATCCTGCAGCGGGCGGCACCCGACGCGCAGCCAGCCAAACCTGCTACGGTGAACCCGGAAAAGCCGCGAAAATTGCCACGTTGGTCCGGCGAGCGCATCCTCGTCGTCGAAGACATCGCCATCAACCGTACCATCGCCTGCACGTTGTTGCAAAAAGTCGGCTTCACGGTGCTCACGGCCAATCACGGTCGGGAAGCCCTGGATCTGCTGGCCCACGAGCCCATCGATCTTGTCCTGATGGACGTCCAGATGCCAGTCATGGACGGTCTCACCGCCACCCGGGAGATCCGCGCCAATCCCGAATGGCAGCGCCTGCCGGTGATCGCCATGACCGCCCACGCTACCATCGATGACCAGCGTCAGACTGCCGAGGCCGGCATGGACGCGCACCTGACCAAGCCCATCGTGCCACAGGTGCTCTACGATACCCTCGCCCGGTGGCTGCCGCCGCAGGCGCTACCGGCGGTGCCCGATCTGCCGCCCCCGGCATCAGACATGGTTGCGCTGCCAGCGCTCCCAGGCATCGATGTGGCGGCTGGCCTGCTGTTGCACATGAACCGCCCCGAGTTTTACCTGCGCTCGCTGCATGACTTTCGCCGCCACTTTGCGGACAGCGCACGCCAACTCCACGAATCGCTCCGCTCCGGCCAGTGGCCGACAGCGCGCCGTCTCGCCCATTCGCTGAAATCCGTTGCTGGCAGCCTCGGCGCCGGACGTCTGGCGGAGGCCGCGCGACGACTGGAAAGCATGCTCGCCAGCGGCACCTCCGACCAGGCAGCCCTGGCAGAAACTGAAGCCGCGCTCGGCGAAGTCCTGGCAGGTCTGGCCCATCTGCCGGCGTTGCCCGCAGAGGCCCCGAGCGAAGTTGCAGATACGCCGCAACTACTGAGCATGATCGACGAACTGGCAACCCTCCTCGATCACGCCGATGCCCGCAGCGAGGCATCCTGGCGCACGCTGCAGCGTGCCACCCCAAGAACACATCAGGAAACCCTTGGCGAAATCGGCCGCCTGATTGAAGATATCGAGTATGGTGCCGCCCGCGACCAACTGATCAGGCTGCGCGCGACACTGGCCACCTCCGTACGGAATTCCGAGCCATGAACCGGCAGCAGACCGTTCTCGTCGTCGATGACGAAAAATCCAACCGCGACCGCCTGACTGAACTCCTGCAGCCGGACTGCCGCGTTATTCTTGCCAAGAACGGCCAGCAGGCCCTGGAGCGGGTGGCCGAACAGCATCCCGACCTGATTCTGCTCGATGTGATGATGCCGGACATGGACGGCCATCAAGTCATTCAGATCCTAAAACACGACGACAACACACGCCAGATCCCCGTCATTTTCATTTCTGCACTCGACAGCCCGGCCGATGAGGAGCGCGGCCTCGACCTCGGCGCCGTCGATTACATCACCAAACCTTTTCACCCCTCGATTGTTCGCAAGCGTGTTCGCAATCACCTGCTCTCCGTTCATCAGCGCCACCTGCTGGAAGAACTGGCAATGATCGACAGCCTGACGGAAATCGCCAATCGACGCCGATACGATACGGCGCTGGAAGACGAATGGCGGCGCTGCGCCCGCAATGTCGGGCCGCTGTCGCTGATCGTCGTCGACGTCGACCATTTCAAGGCCTATAACGACCACCTCGGCCATGCGGAAGGCGATGTCGTACTAAGACATGTCGCCCGAACCCTGCAGCAGATCGCCGGAAGACCGGGCGACCTGGTCGCCCGCTATGGGGGAGAGGAATTCGCGATCCTGCTACCGGAAATCGATGCGGCCGCAGCCGAGTCGCTGGCACAGGAAGCGCGCCTGGCGGTCGAGGCGCTACAGATCCGCCATCCGGCATCGCCGGTTTCACCGTGGATAACGATCAGTCTGGGTGGAAAAACCGTCATCCCCGAGGGCGGGACGGCCGACCCGGAGTTTTTCCGGGGCGCGGATGCAGCGCTGTACATTGCCAAGGCAACGGGCCGCAACAAGCTCGTCTGGCGTTAAAACTGCCCCACCCGGCTGGCGATCCCGGGAGGCAGGAAAGATCAGGCCGCCTGGTCGGCGGCGGGTTCGTCCGGCTCAAGGTCTTCCCAGATGCAGGAGCACTCCTTGCGGACATCGTGCAGGCCCGGCTTGGCCTCGCTCTGCACCAGGCATTCGCCCTCGCAGCCTTCGGCGACCACCACCACCTTCATCTCGTCATCTACTCGGCGTTCGCCATCCCAGTAGCTGCAGGTTGCGCAGACCTTGACCTCGGTCGGCAGAATGATTTTTTCAGCCATCTCGTCCTCGATGGAAAGCCCTGTTGTCGTTGCGGGTAAGAGTTTACCCGCTTGCAGAAGTTCCCGCTGAATTAGCTCGCTATAATGATTCTTTTAGTCCCATCCGAATCGCCATGGATATCAAGGAATACATGCAAGCGGTCGGTCGTCAGGCACGCAGCGCCTCACGCCGACTGGCCACCGCCACCACCGCCGAGAAGAACGCGGCGCTGATCCACATCGCCAACGCCATCCGCCGCGAAAAAGCAGCGCTGGTTGCCGCCAACGCCGAAGATCTGGCTGCCGCCCGCGCCGCCGGCCTGGAACCGGCGATGCTCGACCGCCTGACGCTCTCCGAAAAGGGTGTGGACAGCATGGCCGAGGGTGTAGAACAGGTCGCCAAGCTGCCCGATCCGATCGGTGAAATGGGCGAATTCAAGTTCCGCCCGTCCGGCATTCAGGTCGGCAAGATGCGTGTCCCGCTCGGGGTCATCGGCATCATCTACGAAGCCCGTCCCAACGTCACTGCCGATGCTGCTGCGCTGTGCCTGAAGTCCGGCAATGCCGCCATCCTGCGCGGTGGTTCGGAAGCGATCCGTTCCAATCGCGCCATCGCGGCGCTGGTTCAGGAAGGCCTCAAGGCGGCCGGCCTGCCCGCCGAGTGCGTGCAGGTCATCGACACGACTGATCGCGCCGCCGTCGGCGAACTGATCACCATGCGCGAATTCGTCGATGTCATCGTGCCGCGTGGCGGCAAGGGCCTGATCGCCCGCCTGCTCGCCGAATCCCGTGTGCCGATGATCCAGCACCTCGATGGCAACTGCCACGTCTATCTGGAAGAGGAAGCCGACCCGAACAAGGCGCTGAACATCGTCGAGAACGCCAAGACCCAGCGCTATGGCACCTGCAACACCGCCGAATCGCTGCTCGTTGACCGCGCCGTCGCCGCCATGCTGCTGCCCCCCATCGCCCACATGCTCACCAGCAAGGGCGTCGAAATCCGCGGCTGCGCCGAGACCTGTGCGCTGGTCAAGGAAGCCGTGCCGGCCAGCGACGAGGATTACTACACCGAGTTCCTCGCCCCGATCATCTCGGTCAAAGTGGTCGCCGACATTGACGAGGCGATCGCCCATATCAACCAGTATTCGTCGCACCACAGCGAAGCGATCGTCACCGAAAACCACCCGAAGGCCATGCGCTTCCTGCGCGAGGTCGATTCGTCATCGGTGATGATCAACGCCTCGACACGTTTTGCTGACGGCTTCGAGTACGGTCTGGGTGCCGAAATCGGCATTTCGACCGACAAGATCCACGCTCGCGGCCCGGTCGGTCTCGAAGGCCTGACCAGCCAGAAGTGGATCGTACTCGGCAACGGTCACGTTCGCGCCTGACGCCAGACTGGAATTTCCCGCTCAAACCAACCCCAAGGAGAATCACCATGCCAATCAACTGGAGTGTCGACCTCGATACAGGAATTGAAGTCATCGACCATCAGCACCGTCAGATTGTTGATTACATCAACCAGCTTGAAGCCGCAAATGTCACCAAGGACATGGCCAAGATCAAGGAAATCGTGGACGCCTGCGTTGACTACACCCTGTCACACTTTGCCTTTGAAGAGAGCCTGCAGGAAGAGGCCGGCTACAAGTACTGCAAGCCGCACAAGAAGGTTCATGAGCTGTTCACCCGCAAGGTAGCGGAATATCAGCAACGCGTAGACATGGGCGACGATGTCGTTGACGAACTGCACGGTATGCTGTCCCGCTGGCTGGTCAACCACATCAAGCGCGACGATGCTGACTACGTTTCAGCGGTCAAGGCCAACATGGTCGACATCATCAAGGAAAAGGAAGAAAAGCAGGAAACCAAGGGCTGGTTCTCCCGCTTCTTCAAGTAAGGCAGTACCCGGCAATACTCAGGTGCGGCCCGGCAGACGCCGGGCCAGCCACAACACCGTCGCGCCCGCGAGGCAAAGCGTGACCGCCGGCAGCAGATAACGCAGTTCGGCAAGCGCTGGCAGCCATTGGCTGGCAAGCATGATCCGGGCAAAGGCTGCGAGTGTGGTCACCGCAAAAAAACTGCCCATGAATACCCCCTCTGCACCCTGCGTGCCCGCCGACGAGGCATAGCTCATCAGGCTGGCGAAGGCCAGACCCCAGCCAAAGCCGGCCAGCAATTGCAGCAAAATCAGGCTGTTTTCCGCGTTTACCGCAGATGCCGCCCAGACAGCGGCCGCACTGAGCAACAAGCCGGCACCAGCCATGTTCAGCGCACCAACACGCTTGCCAAGATTGCCAGCCAGCGGCATCGCTGCGGCAAACCCCACCCACAGCCATGGCATCAACCAGGGCACTCGCGCCGCCTCGGTCAATTTGCCGTACAGCGCCGCGCTATTCACAAAGGCATGCCACTGCAGCCCGAAAGCGCCCAGCGCCAGCCCAAACAATAGCGGCAGATAATGACCAAACGGCAAGGGCGATAGCGCCTCTGCCGCCGTTGCCGGATTGGCGTTACGCCAGCGCAGCAGCGCGAATACAGCCAACCAGAGCAGCGCAGCTGAGACGACAAACGGCAACAGCGGATCAACGCCCTTGAGCCAGAGGCCGACAAAAGGCGACAGCGCCATCGCCAGCGCCATACCGCCCGAATACCAGACAACCAGCGAAGCCTGCTGCTCGCGGCGGGCCGCCTTGGCCAGCAGGACCATGGTCGGCGCCCGCACGATGGAGGCACTGGCCACCCAGAGCAGCGTTATCACCAGCAACAGTTCCGGTGAAACCCCCGCCAACGGCAAAAGGACAAAGGCGATGGCGCTGACGCTCGTCAGCCACAGTATCCCCCGCGCCAGACGCTGCCAGACACGTCCGACGCGATCCGCCATCACGCCGAAGGCGATATCCATCAGCGCGAAAATCGCCTGATCGGCCATCAACAGCCACGGCAGCCAGCTCGCCTCAATCCCGGCACGTTTCAGCAAATCCGGCAGGAAAACCACATAGACCGTCCACCCCAGTGTGAATACGAACTGCACTGTCGCGAGGCGCAGCCCGGCCACCTTGATGTCTTCCGCTTCGTTCGTCACCCTTCACCCCCTGTCCGGCTTGAGTCATCAGGATGATAATTCAGCCTGCATCAACTTCGTGAGCCTGCCATGAACCTTGCCCCGCCCTCAGCCCAGATGGCCTTTCAGGCTGTTGTCGCCGCTCCCGCCTTCGCGCTGGGCATCCGTTGCGACGCCGATGAAATCACCGCCATCGAATTTCTCGCAGCCCGCCCGGAAGTGCCGCCGGAAACTGCGCTGGCTGCGGAAGCCGTCCACCAGCTTGCGGCGTACCTGGCCGATCCCGCTTTCCGCTTCGGCCTGCCCCTCAAGCCCGCCGGCACGGTTTTCCAGCGGCGGGTCTGGGGCGAGATTTCCGGCATCCCCCTCGGCCGGACCAACACCTACGGTGAACTGGCAAAACGCCTGAAAAACGCCCCTCGCGCCGTTGGCCAGGCGTGCGGCGCCAATCCCTACCCGCTGGTCGTCCCCTGTCACCGGGTCGTTGCGGCGGGCGGCGGCCTCGGGGGGTTCAATCGTCAGGGCGGCGGCTTCCTGCTCGATGTCAAACGTTGGCTGCTGCGCCATGAAGGAATCTCGCTTGACGCTCCGGCCCGCTGACCTCGCCGACATTGACTCCTTCTGCGATGCCCTGTGGCTGGAAGACGGCCTCGCCAAGGCAACGCTCGACAGCTACCGCTCCGACCTCGGTCAGCTGGCCCGCTGGCTGGGCGCGCAGCAGGCCGAGGCCTTGCTCGACCTGCAGGAAGCGACGCTGACCACCTTTATCGCCCGCCTTGCCCGGCAGAGCCGCGCCAGCTCGCAGGCCCGCTACCTGTCCACGCTGCGCCGCTTCTACCGCTGGCAGGTAAGCCGCGGCCGAATCACCAGCGACCCGACGCTCAAGCTCGCCAACCCCAGCCGCCCGTCGCGGCTGCCGAAAACGATGTCGGAAAAGCAGGTGGAACAACTGCTCGCCGCCCCCGATCTCGATACCTCGCTGGGCCTGCGCGACCGGGCCATGCTCGAAACCCTCTACGCCACCGGCCTGCGCGTTTCCGAGCTGGTCGGCCTGCGCGTCCATGAGGTCAGTCTCGCCGACGGCGTGCTGCGCGCCTTCGGCAAGGGCAGCAAGGAGCGACTGGTGCCCCTGGGCCAGATCGCCATCGACTGGCTGGTCCGCTACTTGAATGAAGCCCGCAGCGAGATCCTCAAGGGGCTGCACAGCGATGCGCTGTTCGTCACCGGCCGCGGCGGCGCGATGACGCGGCAGGCCTTCTGGCAGCTGATCAAACGCTATGCGCTGATTGCCGGCATCGCGCCGGACAAGTTGTCGCCGCACGTGCTGCGCCACGCGTTCGCGACCCACTTGCTCAATCACGGCGCCGACCTGCGGGTTGTCCAGCTACTGCTCGGCCATGCCGATATCTCAACGACCCAGATCTACACTCACGTCGCCCGAGAGCGCCTGAAAACACTGCACGCCCAGCACCATCCGCGCGGGTAAGCCGGCTTGGCCAGAATCGCATTGACCGTGAGGCAGCCACAGTGTTACAAAGATTATAGACAGTTGCGGGGGAGAGCGAAGACCGTGAAACGGCAGGTTGCAACGTTCGCCAACATCATCGTGTTGGCACTGGCGCTCGTCGGCTGCGGGCCGCAGGAGCCGATCCGTATCGGACTGATCGCCGGCCTTTCCGACCGCGGTTCGGATTTTGGCGAAAGTGTGCGTAACGGCGTGATCCTCGCCGTCGAACAGCAAAATCAGGCCGGCGGGATCAAGGGCCGAAAAATCGAGTTGATTGTCCGCGACGACGGCCAGAATGCCGAGCAGGCTTCCCGAGCGGCGCGCGAGTTGATCGACCTGCGCCCGGAAGTCGTCATTGGGCCGGTTACCAGTTCGATGGCCGCGGTCGTCGTTCCACTGATGGATGAAGCACAACTGACGCTGATCAGTCCCACGGTGATGTCGCCCGAGTTCCATGGCAAGAATGACCGCTTTTTCCGGGTCAATCGCACGACCACCGAAGCCGGCAGCGAACACGCTCGCATGCTGCGCGAACGTAAACTGCAACGGGTAGGCATCGCCTACGATGCCTCCAATCCGCAATATTCCGACACCTGGCGCAAGGCCTTCGAGGAGACCTTTACTGCTCTTGGCGGCGAAATCGCCGGCAGCGTCGGTTTTTCCTCGATCGCCACCCCGCGTTTCAGCGAAATCATCGGCGAGCTGCTGACCGGCCACCCCGATACGCTACTGTTCATCTCAAGCTCGCTCGATACCGCCCGTCTTTGTCAGCAGGCCCGGCAGCAGGCGCCAACCTTGCCGGTCAGCTCCACGGAATGGGCGGCATCCGGCGAGTTCCTGACAGAAATGGGGGGAGAAGCGGTGGAAGGCTTGCTGATCTCGCACGCATACGACCGCAACGACCAGGGTGCCGCCTTCCGAGCCTTCCGCGACGCCTTCAAGGCGCGTTTCCAGCGCGATTTCGGCTCCTTCTCGCTGATGGCCTACGACACCGCCAACATCATCTTCGCCGCGATGAAGCAGCGGAGCGGCAACGAAGACATGAAACAGGCGCTGCTCAAATTCGGCCCCTATGCGGGCGTCCAGCAGGAAACGCGCTTCGATGCCAACGGCGACTCGCCGCGCAAGGTGTATTACACCGAGATCCGGAAGGGAAGCTTCGTTCAGGTCCGATGACTGCCAAGCCGCTCCGCGAATGGCCCTTGCGCGCCTATCTGGGCGTGGTGATGGCCGCCACCTCGGTGGTCACCTTCGCTTTTCTCGCCGCCGCCTTCCTGACCCACCGGATTCCACAGCTGGAGGATGAACTGCGAACGCGCGCCGAGGGCGAGGCCAAGGAAATGGTCCTGCGCATCGAACTTCAGCTGGGGGCGCTGCAGGATCAGTTGCTGCTGCTCAGCGAGGCCCTGCACAGTGGCGGCGCAACCACGTCGCTGCTCAAGCGTGCGGTCGGCGATGGCAACACCTTCCGCGGGCTCTACCTGCTCTCCGGCGACGGTCGCGTCATCGCCGCCGGGCTGGCCCCGCAATACGCCCATCTGGAACGTGAAGCCATCGGCAGCGACCTGTCGGCGGCGCCGATCTTCCTCGAGGCCCGAAAACGCCGGACACCGATCTGGACCGACAAGTACCTTTCGGCGCTCACCGGCATCGTCACCGTCGGCATGACACTGCCGGTGGGCGAACACCGGGTGCTGCTCGCTGAAGTGCCGCTGTCCTACCTGATCAATTTTTTCCGCCACGGGCTCGGCGACGCGCAGCGTGCCATCTGGGTCATCGACCAGCGCGGCGAATTGCTGGCCGACACTGAATCCGACACCCGTGCCGGCAGTCTCAACCTCTATTCGTCGCCGCTGCTCAGTGCCGTGCTCAGCGACAACCCGCTGCCACGGAAATTCGAATTCGACGGTGCCGACTATTACGTCGGCGGCGCCCGATCGCGGTTACTCGGCTGGTCCTTCATCGCCCGACTGCCATCCGGCTTGGACAACCCGGAAATACGGAGCATCGTTACCCTCGCCGGCGTGGGTCTGATGGCCTCATTGCTCATTGGCACACTGCTCGCTACCCGCGCAGCCTCGTATCTGTCGCGTCCTCTCACCAGCATTCTGGGACGCACGCATATCGTAGCCGAAGGTGGCAGCGTCGACCGCTGGCCAGTGGGCCGGGTCGCCGAGTTCAACCGACTATCAGCCGACATCGGCCACATGGCCAACAGCATGCTGGAGCGCGAGAAAAAAGCGCGAGCCATATTCGAAGCTTCCCCGGTGCCGATGCTGTTCAGCATTCTCACCGATGAGGCCCGTATTGCCGATGTCAATCCGGCCTGGCAGGCCCAGTTCAAACGAGACAAGGCCGAGGTTACAGGCAAAACCGGCAGCCAGATCGGCATCTGGGATTCGGAAGCCGACCGGAATGCGGTCATCGCTCAGGTTCGTGCAGGCAACTCAGTCAGCGAGGCCTGGCTGCGAACGGGTGTTGGCGAGCGCCTGCTGTGCCGCATTTTCGTCCGCCACGTCGAACTTGGCGGTCTCGATTACCTGATCTGGGTGTTGGAGGACATCACCGAGATCCGACGGATCGAGCAGAATTTGCGCGACCTGAATGCCAGCCTCGAACAGCGCGTCGAGGAACGGACAGCCGCACTTCAGGTAGCCAAAGAGATTGCGGAAAGCGCCAACCGGGCCAAGAGCGCATTTCTGGCCAACATGAGCCATGAAATCCGAACGCCGCTGAATGCCATCAGCGGCATGGCCCACCTCATTCGCCGTGCCGGCTTGCCGCCGCCGCAACTGGAAAAGCTGGGCAAACTGGAGAACGCCAGCAAACACCTGCTCGAAATCATCAACATGGTGCTCGACCTTTCCAAGATCGAGGCCGACAAGCTGACGCTGGAGTCCGTTCCATTCCGCCCGGCAAGCGTGTTCGAAAACGTCTGCTCGATGGTCCACGACAAGGCAGTCGCCAAGGGGCTGACGCTACGGCGCGAAATCCACGGGTTGCCCGAAGAAGTACTTGGCGACCCAACCCGCTTGCAGCAGGCATTGCTCAACTTTCTTGGCAATGCCGTCAAATTCACCGAGCACGGTGAAGTAGCGCTTCTGGCGACGGTCGACAGCGAAACCTCCGACGGGCTGCTGGTGCGCTTCTCCGTTCGTGATACCGGCATCGGCATTGCGCCGGAGGCCATGGCGCGGCTGTTTGGTGCCTTTGAGCAGGCCGACAGCTCGACCACGCGCAAATATGGCGGCACCGGACTGGGCCTGGCGATCACCGCCAAGATTGCCGCGGCCATGGGGGGCGCTGCCGGCTGCGACAGTACGCCGGGACAAGGCAGCACCTTCTGGTTTACTGCCCGCCTGCAGCGCCCCCAACAATGTGCCACCATTCCCCGGCCACCGGAGGCCGATGCCGAGCGCACGCTGCAACAGTCGTTCGCAGGCAGCCGCGTCCTGCTGGTCGAGGATGAGCCCATTAACCGCGAAATCGCCATGATGCTACTGGCGGATGCCGGCCTGGCCGCGGACACCGCCGAAAACGGCCTAGAGGCAGTGGCTCAGGCCAGCCAGCACCCCTACGACCTGATCCTGATGGACATGCAGATGCCGGAAATGGATGGACTGGAAGCCACGCGGCAGATTCGCCGCCTGCCGCAACACGCAGCCACGCCGATCGTCGCCATGACCGCCAACGCCTTTTCCGAAGACCGCAGCCGTTGTCAGGCGGCAGGCATGAGCGACTTCATTGCCAAGCCGGTCGATCCCGACAGTTTCTTTGATCTGGTGCTTGCCACCCTGATACGTTCCCGCCCCCTGAGCTAAACCCATCGCATGAGCAAGCCCGAACACGCCCCCGAAACCCCGGCGACAAAATTCCTCAAGGCCCACAAGGTGCCCTACTCCAACCACCTCTACGCCTACGAAGAGCACGGCGGCACCAAGGTGTCGGCGCGGGAACTCAATGTCGACGAACACACCGTGGTCAAGACGCTGATTTTCGAGGACGAAAACGCCAAGCCGCTGATTGTCCTGATGCATGGCGACTGCAAGGTGTCGACCAAAGAGTTGGCGCGACAGATCGGCTGCAAGAAGATCGAACCCTGCAAACCGGAGGTCGCCAATCGCCACACCGGCTTTCTGGTTGGCGGTACCAGCCCGTTTGGCACCAAAAAGAAAATGCCGGTCTATATCGAGAAATCCATCCTCGATCTGCCGCTCATCCACATCAATGGTGGCAAGCGTGGCTATCTCGTCGGCGTGCATCCGCACGACATCGTGCGTACCCTGTCCCCAATCGCGGTTGAAGCGGCGCTAGCCTGAGCAATACACAAAACAAATCGATTGCATTGCATCAATTGATTTGAGCAATCAAAAGCAGGGCACTAAAGTATCTCCGTCTGCCAGGAGAACACCATGACCCAGCTTGTCATCCGCCACTACGAACGCCCCGCTGCCCGCCGCCATCTTTGGGCCGGCCTGCTCATCGCCATTGTCGGCATGGCCTTTGGTATCTCGCAGTCGATCGCCTGGCTGGCAGCCCATCCGATGGCGGCGCAAGGTCTGCAGGCCAGCCTCCTGGCCGGACTCGCCACCGGGTTAGGTGCCATTCCGGTGCTTTTCTTGCGCCGGCCGCAGGCGATGCTGATGGCCCCGATGCTTGGCCTCGCTGGCGGCATGATGCTTGCCGCCAGCCTTTTCTCACTCCTCGTGCCGGCAGTGCAGACGGTCGCCGCCAGTGATGCACAGCTGTCACTCGCCCTGATGACGACGGTTGCCCTGATCGCCGGTGCGGCGGCCATGCAGCAGCTCGACCGGCAGTTGCCACATGCCCACGTCGAACAAGTCGAGGCGCGTTTGGACGCCAGCAGCCCCCACATTGGCTTGGTGGTCGCGGCCATCGCCTTGCACAACCTCCCGGAAGGCCTCGCCGTCGGGGTTGCCACTGCTGCCGGCGCTGACCACGGGATGAGCATCGGCATTGCCTTGCAGAACGTTCCTGAGGGCTGGATCGTCGCCAGTGCAATGATTGCCTTGGGTAGCAGCCCCGGGCGCGCCGCACTCATGGCTTTGGCGACCGGTCTGGTCGAGCCGGTAGGCGGACTGTTCGGCGTGATGGCGAGCACCCTGGCCGGTGCCGCATTGCCGCTGGCGCTTGCCGCAGCTGCCGGCGCCATGCTCTGGGTGGTCAGTCACGAAGTGATTCCCGCCTCGCATCAACCCGGACGGGAAAAATCAGCGACAGCCGGGCTGGTCGCCGGTTTTGCCGTAATGACGGCGCTCGCTGCTGCCTTCTGACGTCGTGAAGGCGACGGTTGCGGTGAACCCGGAAAAGTGCCCCAAATCGGCAGCATGCAGCCTCATCCGCCAGGCGAACAGCGGTTGAGACTAGACTGAACGCTCGATGGTCACGCCGACACGACGCACGCCGGGCATCATCCCCAGCTTGGCGACCGACACCCGCACCCACTGGGCAGCAAAGTTCTCCAGCAGCCAGGTCGCGATGTGTTCGGTCAGCTTCTCCAGCAGGTTGAAGTGGCTGGCGGCGAGGTCAGCCCGCAGGCGCTCGACGACAACGGCGTAATCGACGGTATCGCGGATATCGTCGCTGGCGCCAGCGGAGGCGGTGGATACCCCGATCTGCAGTGAAATCTCGACCGTCTGCGGCATGGCCTTTTCACGCGGATAGATGCCGATCCAGGTTTCGGCGCGCAAGTCTTCGATGAAAATGATGTCCATGGGGCAGTCGACCGCAGCGGCGGTGTAAAATTTGGCGCGATTGTACCTCAGCGACCCAAACACCCATGCAAACCGCCCTTGCCATCATCGCCGCCTACCTCGTGGGCTCCATTCCCTTTGCGATGATCTCCTCTCGGATTTTCGGTCTCGCCGACCCACGCACTTACGGCTCCGGCAACCCCGGCGCCACCAACGTGCTGCGTAGCGGCAACAAGAAAGCCGCACTGTTCACGCTGATTGGTGACGCCCTGAAGGGTACCCTGGCCGTCGTCGTCGCCCGGCAAATGGGCATGGACGACACCACCATCGCCCTGGTCGCCCTCGCCGTATTTCTCGGCCACCTTTACCCGATCTTCCTCGGCTTCAAGGGCGGCAAAGGCGTTGCCACCGCCGCCGGTGTCCTGTTTGCCCTCGACCCCATCCTCGGCGCCGCCGTTGCCGGCACCTGGCTGCTGGTCGCCTATGTCTCCCGCTATTCCTCGCTCGCCGCCCTCGTCGCGGCCGCCGCCGCGCCGCTCATCGCGGCCTTGATGCACGGCGCCACTCATCAAACCATCGTCGTCGGCATCCTCGGCATGGCGCTGATCGGCAAGCATTGGCAGAACATCCAGCGCCTGCTCGCCGGTCAGGAATCGAAAATCGGCGGCAAGAAAAAGGCCTGAGCCGATACCGGGCCAGCGGCGGCGGATCTGAGATAGCGCTACTCGGCGATTGAGCGTTGGCTGCGGAGCGTTGGCTGCGGTGAACCCGGAAAAATGCCGAAAATCGACCGTTTCCGCTGACGCCCGATTCAGGACGCCGGCGGGGTCGAGATGTCCATCAGCGGCCAGCGCGGCTGTACGGCAAAGATGCCGGCCGGCTTGGCGGCTGTCCCGGCCTGCAGGCGCAGGCAGCCGGCCAGGGCAATCATCGCACCGTTGTCGGTGCAGAATTCCAGCTCCGGGTAATAGACCTGAAAACGCTTGCGCCGGGCTTCGTCGTTGAGCGTGGCGCGCAACTGCTTGTTGGCCCCGACGCCGCCGGCCACCACCAGTTGCTTGAGACCGGTCTCTTTCATCGCCTTCAGCGATTTTTTCACCAGCACGTCGACAATGGCTTCCTGAAAGGCGCGGGCGGCATTGGCGCGAAACTCGTCGCTCATTGGCTCGCCCTGTTCGCGCACCAGCGTCAGCACGGCGGTTTTCAGTCCGGAGAAACTGAAACTCAAGTCGCCGGAATGCAGCATCGGCCGCGGCAACTCATACACGCCCGATGTGCCCGACTCAGCCAGCTTCGACAACAGGGCACCGCCGGGATAAGGCAGGCCGAGCAGCTTGGCGCTCTTGTCGAAAGCCTCACCCGCCGCATCATCCAGCGTCTCGCCCAGCAACTCGTATTCACCGACGCCGGTCACTTTCATCAACTGCGTGTGCCCACCGGACACCAGCAAGGCAACGAACGGGAAAGTCGGCGGCGTTTTCGAGAGCAGCGGCGACAGCAGATGCCCTTCGAGGTGATGCACCGGAATGGTCGGCTTGTCGATGGCAACGGCCAGTGCTTCGGCAAAGGCACAGCCGACCAGCAGCGCACCGGAAAGACCGGGACCACGGGTGTAGGCGACAGCATCAATATCGGCCAGCGTTTTGCCGGCACTTTTCAACGCCGACCGCAGCAGCGGCACGACGCGGCGGATATGGTCGCGTGAGGCCAGCTCGGGCACGACGCCGCCGTACTCGGCGTGCATCGCCACCTGCGAATGCAAGGCATGGGAAAGCAGGCCGGCGGCGCTGTCGTAAAGCGCAATGCCGGTCTCGTCACAGGAGGATTCGACGCCGAGGATCAACATGGGAGCGCGATTTTAACACTTGATCGAGCAAGGGTTTATCGCCTACAATCTTCGGCTACCCGCAAATTTGCGGAAAAATTTTGTGCGCACCATCCAACACTTGACCGGATGGGCGCCTAACGGAAGGGGGTGAATTACATGCCGAATATCCGCGTCAAGGAAAATGAGCCGTTCGAAGTTGCTATCCGCCGCTTCAAGCGCACTGTCGAAAAGACGGGTCTCCTGACCGAGCTGCGCGCCCGTGAGTTTTATGAAAAGCCCACCGCCGAGCGCAAGCGCAAGGCTGCCGCCGCCGTCAAGCGTCAACACAAGCGCCTCCGTAGCCTGACCCTGCCGCCGAAGCTGTACTAATCCAGTCGCTTCCGCAGCACGAAGAGCCGCCCGCCTCAACAGCCGGCGGCTTTTTTCTTTCAATTCCTGATACAGACCGCCATGAGCCTCAAAGCACGCATCACCGAAGACATGAAATCGGCCATGAAGGCCAAGGAAACCGGCCGCCTCGCCGCCATCCGCCTGCTGCTCGCCGCCATCAAGCAGAAGGAAGTGGACGAACGCACTGAACTCGACGACGCCGCCGTCAACGCTGTCATCGAAAAGCTGGTCAAGCAGCGCAAGGACAGCGTCACGCAATACGAAGCCGCCGGCCGCGCCGACCTGGCCGATGTCGAAAAAGCCGAGATCGCCATCCTCTCCGCCTACCTGCCGGAAAAAATGGGCAGCGAAGAAGTCGCTGCCGCCGTTGCCGCGGCCGTCGCCGCCACGGGCGCCAAGGGTCCGGCCGACATGGGCAAGCTGATGGCCGTCCTCAAGCCGCAACTCGCCGGCAAGGCTGACATGGCCGAGGTCTCAAAGCTGGTCAAGGCCGCCCTCGCCGGCTGATCGCCGCCTGTGATCCCGGAAAGCTTCATCCAGGACCTCCTCGCCCGGGTCGACATCGTCGACCTGGTGGACAGCTACGTGCCGCTGAAGAAAGCGGGCGCCAACTACGCTGCCTGCTGCCCCTTCCACAACGAAAAATCCCCCTCCTTCACTGTCAGCCCGACCAAGCAGTTCTATCACTGCTTCGGCTGCGGCGCCCACGGCACGGCGATCGGCTTCGTCATGGAGTATCAGGGCATCGGCTTTGTTGATGCAGTCCGGGACCTGGCCTCCCGCGCCGGTATGGTGGTGCCCGAAAGCGAAGGCTTCAAGCCGGAACAGGTCGGGCAGACACGCAATCTCGTCGAGATCATGGGCCGCGCCGCGGCTTACTACAAGGAACAGCTCAAGCGCTCGCCAAAAGCCATTGAATACTGCAAAAAACGCGGCCTGACCGGAGAGATCGCTGCCCGTTACGGCATGGGTTACGCGCCGGATGGCTGGCAGAACCTGCAAAGCGTTTTCCCCGATTACAACGACGAAGCCCTGAAAACCGCCGGCCTGATCATCGAGAACGAAGCCGGACGCCGCTACGACCGCTTCCGCGACCGCCTGATGATCCCGATCATCAACCCCAAGGGCGACATCATTGCCTTCGGCGGGCGAATCATTGACCAGGGCGAGCCGAAATACCTCAACTCGCCGGAAACGCCGCTCTTCGAGAAGGGGCGCGAACTTTTCGGCCTGCCACAGGCGCGACAGGGCCTGCGCGACACTGACACCGCCATCGTCACCGAAGGCTACATGGACGTCATCGCGCTGGCCCAGAACGGTGTCGGTAACGCCGTCGCCACGCTCGGCACGGCGACCACGGCGACGCACGTGCAGAAACTGCTGCGCCAGGTTGACCGCATCGTCTTCTGCTTTGACGGCGACAACGCCGGCCGCAAAGCGGCCTGGCGAGCACTGGAAAACTCCCTTGAGGCACTGGTCGACAACAAGCGCCTCGCCTTCGTTTTCCTGCCGGCCGAACACGATCCCGACAGCTACATCCGCGAATACGGCAAAGCTGAGTTTGAGCGCCAGGTGGCACAGGCGATGCCACTCTCGGACTTCCTCCTGCGCGAACTCGCCAACCGTTGCGATCTGACCAGCGCCGAAGGCAAGGCACAGTTGATCTACGAGGCCAAGCCGCTGCTGCTGAAACTGCCGACGCCGCTGCTGCGCCTGCAACTGGTCAAGCGCCTTGCCGAGGCCAGCGGCTTTGCCCAAGAGGAAGTCGAACGCCTCTGTGAGCTAAAGTCTTACACCCCACCCGCACCGCCTCGCGCCCGCCGGGTTGCACCATCCCTGACCCGCAACTTGCTGCGCATCGTACTCCACAAGCCAGCGCTGGCCAGGGAGTTGCCGCGTGACCTGCTTCCCGATACAGCAGAACGACCGGCGCTTCTAAGACTGCACACATTGACCGCCGCCAGCGAAAACGCCGCGAGCTACGCCGCCTTGCGCGAGCAACTGCGCGGGCTACCCGAAGAAGCCCAGATCGAGGAAGCCGCCGCGGAACTTCTCGCGCTGCCATTTGACGAAGTAGAGGCGGATGCCGAGTTTCGCGACACCCTCGAAAAACTCCGCGACGGTGAACAAAAGCGGCATTTCGAGTTACTACAGGCGAAGGCGCAGCAATTGGGCGTCGCCGGTCTCTCGACAGAAGAGAAGCAGCGCTACATCCAGCTACTGACGTCTCGGTCAAATCGAAGCTAAGTTGTGGTATAATTTATGGTTTTCCCCAATCCGATGGATCGTGTTCATGGCTAAGGCAAAAGACACCGCTAAGGAAGCACCCAAGGCTCGCACCAGCAAAGCCAAGGAAAAGGCCGCCGAAAAGGCGCTGCTTGAGGGCGCGATGGCTGAAACCCCCGAACCGCTTGACGCCGAAGCGCGCAAGATGCGCCTCAAGGCGCTGATCAAGCTGGGCAAGGAGCGCGGCTACCTGACCTACGCCGAGATCAACGACCACCTGCCGGACGACGTTGTCGACGCCGAGAGTATCGAAGCGATCATCTCGACCTTCAGCGAAATGAGCATCCAGGTCTTTGACGAAGCCCCGGCTGCCGAAGACCTGCTGATGTCGGATACCGCTGCCGCCGCCACCGACGATGAAGAAGTCGAGGCACAAGCCGAGCAGGCACTGTCCACGGTCGACTCGGAATTCGGTCGTACTACCGACCCGGTCCGCATGTACATGCGCGAGATGGGCACGGTCGAACTGCTCACCCGCGAAGGCGAAATCGAAATCGCCAAGCGCATTGAGGAAGGCCTCAAGCACATGATCATTGCGATCTCTGCTTGCCCGACCACCATCAATGACATTCTTGAAATGGCCGCCAAGGTCGAGAGCGAGGAGATGCGCATCGACGAACTGGTGGACGGTCTGATCGATCCGAACGCTGTCGAAGCCGAACCGGCTGCAGAGTTGGCCGACGACACCGGCGAGGAGGATGACGAGGACGAAGACGGCGAATCGGGTGGAGGCGCCGCTGCCGCCTCGCTGCTGCAGTTGAAGACTGAGGCACTCGAGCGCTTCAAGACCATCAAGGCCCTGCACACCAAGATGCAAAAGGCCTTGAGCAAGGGTACCCAGGAAAAGGCTTACGTCAAGCTGCAGACTCAGCTCTCCGAGGAGCTGATGAACATCCGTTTCACATCACGTGCCATCGAGCGTCTGTGTGACAGCGTGCGCGGCATGGTGGAAAAGGTTCGCGCCTGCGAGCGCAAGATCCAGCAACTGTGCGTAGATCGCGTCAAAATGCCGCGCCCGCACTTCATCCAGGTTTTTCCGGGCAACGAAACCAACCTGGACTGGGTCGACGCTGAAATCGCTGCTGCGCCCAAGACCTACGTCGCCATCCTGACCCGCAACGCGCCGGACATCAAGGAAGAGCAGAAGAAGCTGATCGGCCTGCAGGACCACATCGGCATTTCGCTGAAGGAACTCAAGGACATCAACAAGCAGATGTCCACCGGCGAAGCCAAGGCCCGCCGCGCCAAGCGCGAGATGACCGAGGCCAACCTGCGCCTGGTGATCTCGATCGCCAAGAAGTACACCAACCGCGGCCTGCAGTTCCTCGACCTGATCCAGGAAGGCAACATCGGCCTGATGAAGGCAGTGGACAAGTTCGAATATCGTCGCGGCTACAAGTTCTCGACTTACGCCACCTGGTGGATCCGTCAGGCCATCACCCGTTCCATCGCCGACCAGGCGCGCACCATCCGGATTCCGGTGCACATGATCGAAACGATCAACAAGATGAATCGCATCAGCCGCCAGATTCTTCAGGAAACCGGCGCCGAGCCGGATCCGGCAACACTGGCCAAGAAGATGGAGATGCCCGAGGACAAGATCCGCAAGATCATGAAGATTTCCAAGGAGCCGATCTCCATGGAAA
>ERZ1645187.469-NODE-469-length-39621-cov-39.089041_pt1 | contig 39621 bp, 38 predicted proteins | sample MGYA00575352_ERZ1645187 | MGnify/ENA primary metagenome ERZ1645187 (study PRJEB40837, sample SAMN11349314) | freshwater sediment metagenome | isolation source: river sediment | host: Sediment | place: India: Wazaribad , New Delhi | collected 2017-02-21 ... | reverse complement strand
GAGTTGTTGGCGTTCTGGTACTGCACGGAGGTGATGTCCTTGCCGCCCAGGTCCATGTCGAAGCCGGCGTCGCGCAGCGCGCGGATCTTGTCCTCCTCGCGCATCTTGGTCTCGACGAACTCCTCGATGTCGGGGTGGTCGACGTCGAGCACGACCATCTTGGCCGCGCGCCGGGTGGCGCCGCCGGACTTGATGGTGCCCGCGCTGGCGTCGGCACCGCGCATGAACGAGACCGGGCCCGAGGCCGTGCCGCCGGAGGAGAGCAGCTCCTTGGAGGAGCGGATCCGCGAGAGGTTCAGGCCGGCGCCGGAGCCGCCCTTGAAGATGAAGCCCTCCTCCTTGTACCAGTTGAGGATCGAGTCCATCGAGTCGTCGACGCTGAGGATGAAGCAGGCCGAGACCTGCTGCGGCGACGCCGTGCCGACGTTGAACCACACCGGGGAGTTGAACGAGAAGTACTGGTTGACCAGCAGCCAGGTGAGCTCGTGCTCGAAGATCTCGGCGTCACCGGGGGTGGCGAAGTAGCCGTGGTCGGAGCCCGCCTTGGTGTAGGTGTGCACCACGCGGTCGATCAGCTGGCGCAGGCTCCACTCGCGGACGTCGGTGCCGACCGCGCCGCGGAAGTACTTGGTGGTGACGATGGTGGAGGCGTTCACGCTCCAGAAGTCGGGGAACTCCACGCCGCGCTGCTCGAAGACGACCTCGTGGGTCTTCCAGTTGGTCTGGACGACGTCGCGCCGCTCCCAGGTGAGCTCGTCGTAGGGGTGGACGCCCTCGGTGCTGAAGACGCGCTGCATCTTCAGTCCCCCCTTGTTCACCGTCTTGGTCATTCTTCGTCTCCTCAGTGCTGATCTCGCTGGGTCCGGCTGGGGTTAGTGGCCCGGCACGCAGCTTCCCCACTACGTGCCGGGCGGTCTGTGGTCATCCCGTCGGGATGGTGCGCTGCTCCCGCTCGACGCGGAGCATCGCGATCTCTTCCTCGAAGTCCTCGGCGCTCTCGAACGCGCGGTAGACCGAGGCGAAGCGCAGGTAGGCCACCTCGTCCAGCTCGCGCAGCGGGGCCAGGATCGCCAGGCCGATCTCCTGGGTGGGGACCTCGGCGTACCCCTCCGAGCGCAGCGCGTCCTCGACCTGCTGCCCCAGCAGGGAGAGCTGGTCCTCGGTCACCGGGCGGCCCTTGCACGCCTTGCGGACACCCTGGACCGCCTTCTCGCGGGTGAACGGCTCGGTGGCGCCGGAGCGCTTGACCACGGTCAGCTGCATCTGCTCCACGGTGCTGAACCGCTTCTGGCACTCCTGGCAGGTGCGTCGCCGCCGGATCTGCCCGCCGTCGTCGGAGACCCGCGAGTCCAGCACCCGGGTGTCGGTGTTTCGGCAGTACGGACAGTGCATGGCGAGCCTCCCTTCGCGGGACGAAACCGAGGGGTCAGTTGTGGATGAACAGCGACATCCTGTGGATGAATCGCGGTGTGTTGTGGGCCACATGGTCTGTCCTTGTGGACTAGATGTGGAAAACCACAACGGTGTAACTACTAGATGTAGTGGTAACCGTACGTGCCCGCCCCGACGGTTGGCAAGCGATCCGCCCAAGGAAGTTGCACAACCTGCACCTCGGTGCGATCCCCATCACAAACCCGCAGGTCAGAACGGTGAAGCTGCCCGAAATCGGTCTGGACCACGGCGTGTCGGGTCCCCCTGGGCCTGTCACAATGACTCGGTGGCGAGGGGCAAGCGGGCTGGGGATCGGCGAGCTAGTCGACCCGCCGGACAGGGTCCGAAGATCCTGGGGTACGCCGTCGCCATCACCGCCGCCGTCATCGCCTGGGGCTACCTGGTGTACGCCGCCATCGACTTCGGCAGCGCCGCTCGCGGCGGCAACGGTGGCGCCTGGGGCCTCCTGGTGCTGGCCTCGCTCGGTGCCGCCGCGTGCCTGTTCGTCGGGCTGATGTTCGCCTCTCGGCTGGCCGGCGCGTTGGGGTTCGGCCCCCGAGCCGCCGACCAGGACCGGTCGGATGACGAGCCCCCGCCCCCGCGGCAGCCCGGGGGCCGTCGCATCGCGCGGTGACACGACTGCGCTGACACGACGACCCGGGAAGACACCGGAGGGCGGACCCCTCGGGTTGGGCCCGCCCTCCGTGTTCCCCTGTCCACCGGTCGGGGTCGAATCGACCGAGTGGAGGTCTATTCAGTTGTCAGCAGCGACCTCAGTCGCTCGCCGGCACTCGAAGTCGCTGGCCGAGGGTGAGCACCTCGGAGTCCAGGGCGTTGAGCCGCTCGATCTCGACGATCACGCTGCGCACGTCCCCGCCGTCCTCGGCGATGTCAGAGGCGATCCCCCACAGGGTGTCGCCCTCGCCGACCATCACGATCTCGGTGGGCGCCGGGGTACCGGCCTCCTCGCTGGCCACCGATCCCGCCCCCAGGAACACCCCGGCGAGCAGGACCAGCAGGAGCGCGCCCAGCAGCACCACGAGCCGACCGCGTCGGGTCAACCGAACGCTCCCGCCGGTCCGCCCGGCGTGGGCACGCCCCTGCGCGCCCGGGCTGAGCTCGGAGATGTGGGTCAACGTCATGGTGCTCATCTGGACCTCCTGGGGAAGTGGCGGTCACGCCTGTCGGTCGTGTCGAAGGAAGTTCTAGTCGTGAGCTCCGACAGTTCTGCTCGCCAAGGACTCCAGGTGGGGTCGGCGACCGCCTGTCGCGATCTCTCGATCAGATGTTCGTTCGAACATGTGTACGACGTTAGAGCATACGTTCGAACGGGTCAACAACCAGAGCGAACAATTGTTCGAGGGCGTGTCGCCCGGGGAGCCCTGGCTCAGCCGCGCTTGCGCTGCGCCCGCCGGCCCTGCGCCGCGAAGAGCGCGTAGCTGCCCCCCGAGAGCGAGGGGGCCAGGGCGCCGCCGCGCATCAGCGCGCCGCGCCAGGTCGGCACGGTGCGCACGACCCGGCGGCTGCCGAGCAGGCCGACCGCGGCCTCGGCCACCTCCTCCGGGGTCAGGATCCGACCCCCGGAGTGCACCAGCTGGCTGCCCATCCGGGTCGGGTCCTGCCCGGCCAGCAGCGCGGTGTCCACGCCGTCGGGGCACACCGCATGCACCCGCACGCCCTTGGGCGACTCCGCGTCCACCGACATGGTGAGCGAGACCACGGCCGCCTTCGTGGCGGCGTACACGCTGTAGCCGGGCACCGCTCCCAGGCCCGCCACCGAGGCCGTGTTCACGATGTCTCCCCCGCCCGACCCGAACGCCGCCAACGCGGTGCGGGTGCCCCAGGCGCAGCCGAGCAGGTTCACCTCGACCAGGCGGCGCACCTGCTCCTCCTCCAGCTCGGCCAGCTGTCCGTCGTCGCCGACGCCGGCGTTGTTGAACCACGCCCGCAGCACCCCGTGTCGCGCCGCTTCGGCCGCCACCAGGTCGTGGCTGCGCGGATCGCGAACGTCCATCGCCACGCCGCTCGAGGCGCCGATCTCGGCTGCGGTGGCGGCCGCGACGTCCCCGTCGATGTCGCCGATCACCACACGGTGACCGCGCGCGACCAGCCGTTCCGCGATGGCCCGCCCAATGCCCCTGGCGCCCCCGGTGACGACCGCGCTGCCTGCGTCTGTGCTGGTCACGCGGCCATTCAACCAGGCCGGAAACTCACCAGTATCAGGCATGCTTCTGAGCGCTCACGGTTCTAACTTCGAAGTATGCGCAATCTCCTTGTCACCCCCCTGGAGACCATCGAGGCGGACCTCGCGTCACTGCAGACGACGACCTCCCGCTCGCCGGTCTTCCAGACACGGACCGAACCCGACGCCTGCGTCTACTGGTCAGAGCTGCCTCTGCCGGTGTGCAACGTCATCGCGAATGCGCGCATCCCCGCGGCCGACGTACCCCAGCGTGCGGCCGAGCTCCTGGCTCCGTTCCTCAAACGTGGCCGGCCGTTCCAGTGGGTCACCACCCCGGCCACCACGACGCCCGCGCTCGAGGCGGCGCTGGCCCAGGCCGGGCTCCGACCCCAGGAGGCCCCGGCGATGCACCTGAAGCTCACCGGTCCCATCGACCCGCGGACCCCCGACGACGTGTTCATCGACCTCGCCTGGCCCGAACAGGTCCAGTCGGTGAGCCGCACGCTCGTCACCGGCCTGCACTACCCCGCGGGCCTGGAGACCGCGCACCTGCGCTTCCTGGAGACTCTGGACCCGGCCGAGAACCAGTGCTTCATCGCGCGCAGCATGAAGGACGGCTCACCGGTCGGCGCCAGCACCATGCATCGCCGCTCCGCCAGCGTCATGCTGGCCAACATGGCGACGCTGGAGTCCGCGCGCGGACGAGGCGTGGGTCGGGCGCTGACCGCCACCATGCTCAACCGGGCCCGCGAGACCGGATCGGCGACCGCTTCGCTGGTGGCCAACGAGGCCGGCTACCCGGTCGCGATCGACGTGGGCTTCCGCACCATGTTCAACGTGGTGACCTGGGTCTGGAGCCCGCTGGAAACGGAGTAGCGCGTCGACGAGAGAGGCGACACGCCGTTCGAACACCTGTTTGAACTCCCCGGCTGTGCGCACTACGGTGAGGTAACCGAGCCGGCGGCACAACCAGGAGGACTCCGATGGCCAAGACGCGCGAGACCAAGGGGAACGTCGTGACGCTGCCCGACGGCCCCCCCGACGCGACCGGGCTGACCCCCAGGCAGCAGCGCGTGCTGTCCACCATCAAGGACTCCATCGAGATGCGTGGCTACCCGCCGAGCATGCGGGAGATCGGCCAGGCCGTGGGCTTGACCAGCTCGAGCAGCGTCGCCCACCAGCTCAAGGTGCTGGAGGAGAAGGGGTTCCTGAAGCGGGACCCCAACCGCCCCCGCGCGCTGGAGGTGTTCCTGCCCGAGGTGATGGCGGCCCGGCGCTCCATCGGCGGCGCCGACGACTCATCGTTCGACCCGACCGGCATCGGGGACGCCGCGCCGGCGGCCACCCTGGTCCCGGTGGTGGGCCGGATCGCCGCCGGCGGCCCGATCCTGGCCGAGGAGCGGGTCGAGGACGTCTTCCCGCTGCCCAAGCAGCTGGTCGGCGACGGCACCCTCTTCCTGCTCGAGGTCTCCGGCGACTCCATGATCGAGGCCGCGATCTGTCACGGCGACTACGTGGTGATCCGGCAGCAGCCCGAGGCCGCCAACGGCGAGATCGTGGCCGCGATGATCGACGGCGAGGCGACGGTCAAGACGTTCCAGCGCAAGGACGGCCGGGTGTGGCTGCTGCCGCACAACTCGGCGTACGAGCCGATCGACGGCACCAACGCCACCATCCTCGGCAAGGTCACCGCGGTCCTGCGCCGGGTCTGAGCAGCCTGCGGGGGTGACAGGCGGCTGGTGTAGCGTCTCGGCGTGCACCGCGCCGAGCTGTTCCGCACCCGGGAGGATGACCGGTTCAAGCTCACCCCCGAGGCGCGGGATGCTCTGCGGGACCTGTGCCAGTCGGCCCAGAGTGCGGGCTGGGTCTCCCCGCTGCCCTACAACCTGACGGTCAGCCACAGCCATCGGTTCGTGTGGTTCCGCGTCGCCAAGGTCGCCACCCGCACCATCCGCGGCCACCTGAGCGACCACGGGGTGCCGCTGGACATGGACCACGCCATGCGGGTGCGCTACCCCACCGCGCTGTTCGCCGACTACTTCAAGTTCGGCTTCGTGCGCGACCCGCTGGAGCGGTTCGTCTCCGCCTGGAGCGACAAGGTGGTGAACCTGAACTACTACCGGTTCGACGAGGCCACCCACGCTCGGATGCAGCGCATCGAGGAGTTCGCCGCCTGGGTGGCCGGCCACGACCTGGCCGCGGTGCCGGGGACCGACCAGCACCTGGCGCTGCAGAGCCGGCTGATCGACCTGAGCCAGGTGCACTTCGTGGGCCGGCTGGAGCACTTCGACCGGGACTTCGCCCAGGTCTGCGAGCGCATCGGCGCCCCGACGGTGCCCGCCGTGGCCCAGAACCAGAGCGCCCCGCGCGGCATCCCGCGGCCCGAGGTCTCGGCCGAGCTGCGCGACCTGGTCCGCACGCTGTACCGCCGCGACTACCAGATCTTCGGTTACTGACCCGCTGGTCCGCCCAGTGCCAGTCAGCCCAGTGCAAGTCGACCCAGCGCCTTGCGCACCAGGGCCGGGTCGGTGGTGGTCCACATCGGCGGCAGGCTCGCCTTGAGGAAGCCGCCGTAGCGCGCGGTGGCCACCCGGGAGTCCAGGATCGCCACCACCCCCCGGTCGCTGGTGGTGCGGATCAGCCGGCCGGCGCCCTGGGCCAGCAGCAGCGCCGCGTGGGTGGCCGCCACCTGCATGAACCCGTTGCCCCCGGCGCGCTCGACCGCACGCTGCCGGGCGCTCATCAGGGGGTCGTCTGGCCGGGGAAACGGGATCCGGTCGATCAGCACGAGCTGGCAGGTCTCCCCCGGCACGTCCAGGCCCTGCCAGAGGCTGAGCGTGCCGAACAGGCAGGTGTGCGGGTCCTGCAGGAACTGCTTGGCCAGCTCCGGGAGCTGCGCGTCGCCCTGGGCCAGGGTGGTCAGGTGCGGCAGCTTCTCCCGTACCCGCTCAGCGGCTACCTCGGCGGCGCGGCGGGAGGAGAAGAGCCCCAGGGTGCGCCCATCGGCCGCGTCCACCAGGTCCACGATCTCGGCCAGCTGCGCCTCCCCGAGGCCGTCCCGGCCCGGTGCGGGCAGGTGCCGGGCGACGTACAAGATCCCCTGGCGGCCGTAGTCGAACGGCGAGCCCACGTCCAGGCCCCGCCAGGCCAGGGCGTCCTCGGCCTGCACCTCCGGGGCACCGGTGTCCACCCGTTCGGCGGGCCGCAGCCCCACGCTGTTGGCGAGGCTGTTGAAGTCGCCGCCCAGCATCAGGGTGGCCGAGGTCAGGATCACCGTCTTGTCGGTGAGCAGCTTCTCGCGCATCTGGCCCCAGACCTGCAGCGGAGCGATCGCCAGCCGGGCCGGGATCCGCTCCCGGGCTTCGGTCAACCAGAGCACGTCGGCCTCGCTGCCGGCCGCCATCCGCTCCGCGGTGACGAAGACCTCCTGCGCCATCCCCCGGGCCTGCACCCGCGCCGGGTCGGCCTCGCCCTCGTCCTTGCCGAACGCCGAGACCACCGCCCGGGCGGCATCGCGAACCAGGGCCAACGCGTCCGCCAGCTGCTCGGTGGGCTGGTCGATGCGTCCCGGGGGCGTCATCGCCAACGCGTCGGCGAGCGTGTCGGCGGCGCCCGCGAGGTCGTCGGCCGGGTTGCTGTCGGCCCGGCCGGCCTGGTCCGCCACATGCCGCTGGGCGCGGCGGGCGGCCCCCTCGACGTCGTTGACGGCCAGCTCGTCGGTGGCCGCCTGGGTCACCCGAGCGGTCAGCTCGTGCGCCTCGTCGATCACCACCACCTCGTACTCGGGGATCATCGGCACCCCCTCGATCGCGTCGATCGCCAACAGCGAGTGGTTGGTGACGACCAGGTGCGACCGGTGCGCCTTCTCCTTGGCGCGTTCGGCGAAGCACTCGGCGGCGAACCCGCACTTGGTCGCGCCCAGGCACTCGCGGTGGGTGACGCTGACCTGCCGCCAGACCCGGTCGGTGTGCCGCGGGGCGTTGTCCCGCTCACCGGACCCGCCCGCCTGAGCCTCCTCCTCGGCCCAGGCCCGGAGCTTGAGGACCTCGGCGCCGAGCGTCCCCGCGGGCACCTCGACCAGGACCCCCTGGTCGTCCGGCACGCCCTCCCGGATCCGGTGCAGGCAGGCGTAGTTGGAGCGACCCTTCAGCACCGCGTAGGAGACGTCGACCTCGTCGCCGACCGCGTCCACCAGGCGCGGGATGTCGCGCTCCACCAGCTGGTGCTGCAGGGCCAGCGTCGCGGTGGCGACGACCACCCGCCGGTCGTGCAACAGGCTCGGCACCAGGTAGGCCAGGGACTTGCCGGTGCCGGTCCCGGCCTGCACCAGCAGGTGCTGGCGGGAGTGCATCGCGGTCGCCACGGCTTCGGCCATCTCGACCTGGCCGGCGCGCTCCTGCCCGCCGAGCGCCTCGACCGCCGTGGCCAGCAGAGAGCTCACCCCGGAGGTGTCGAACGCGGGCGGCTCCTCGGGCACCCGTGCACCCTAACCGCGAGCGCCGACGATCAGACCACGGCGCCCGAGTCGTCGGGGCTGCGCTGCACCCGGACCTTCTTCTCCCGGCTCATCGGCCACCGCTCCTGCAGGTAGGTGACCAGCGGGGTGGCGGTGAACACGGAGCTGTAGGTGCCGACGATCAGGCCGACCAGCAGCGCGATGGCGAAGTTCCGCAGCGAGTCGCCGCCCAGGATGGCCAGCGCGCCCAGGATGAACATGGTGCCCAGACCCGTGTTGACCGTTCGGGGCAGCGTCTCGATCGCGGCCCGGTTGGCCATGGCGGGGAACTCGTCGCTGGGCCGCGACCCGTGCCAGCGCTCACGCACCCGGTCGAAGACCACCACGGTGTCGTTGACGCTGAGACCGATGATGGTCATCGCCGCGGCCAGGAAGATGCCGTCGATCGGTTTGCCCAGCCAGGCGAACAGGCCGACGACCAGCACGACGTCGTGGAACATCGCGAGCACCGCGGAGAGACCGAAGGTCCACTTGAAGCGCACGGCGAGGTAGGCCAGCTGGGCCAAGAACGCGACCCCGAAGGCGATCAGCGCCTTGTTGCGCAGCTCCTGCCCGAGCGAGGCGCCGATCTCCTCGTCGCGCTCCTGCACCGCTCCGCCGCCGGCCTCGTCGATCGCGGCGGCGATCTCGTCGGCCTCGGCCTCGGTCAGCTCGCCGGTGCGCACCGTGATCTTGTCGTTGTCGGAGATCTGCACGGTGGCCTCGGGGAAGCCCGCGTCCGCCACCGCGACGCGCGCCTGGTCGGCGGTGAGCGTCTTGGTGGTGGAGTACTCGAGCACCCGGCCGCCGGTGAACTCGACCCCCAGGTTGAGCCCCTGGGTGAAGATCCCGGCGAGCGCGACCACCAGGGCCACCCCGGACAGCGAGAGCCACAGCTTGCGCCGGATCATGAAGTTGGGGTTCTTGGCCTCCAGCCACTTGCGGACGCGCCCGATGTCGCCGATGCCGGTGAAGCTCGGGTGGTGGGAGACCCAGCGGTTGCCCACGCCGAGCTCGGTGAGCACCCGAGCGATGATCAGCGCCGAGATCATCGAGGCCACCACACCGATGGACAGCGTGACACCGAAGCCCTTGATGGGGCCGGAGCCGAGGAAGAACAGCAGGCCCGCGGCCAGCAGGGTGGTCACGTTGGAGTCGATGATCGCGCTCCACGCCTTGTTGAAGCCGACGTTGAGCGCCTGCCGGAGGCCGGCCGCCCGGTTCGCCTGATACTCCTCCCGGGCTCTCTCGAAGACCAGGACGTTGGCGTCGATCGCCATGCCGACGGCGAGCACGAAACCGGCCAGACCCGGCAGGGTCAGCGTCGAGCCCAGGCCCACCAGCATCGCGTAGGCCAGCAGGGCGTACGACGTCAGCGCCACCGTCGCCAGGAAGCCGACGAACCGGTAGACCGCCACGATGAACAGCCCGGTCAGGACCAGGCCGATCACGCCGGCCTTCCAGGACGCCTCGATGGCGGCGTCACCCAGGGTCGGGCCGACGGTACGGCGCTCGATGATCTCCACCGGCAGCGGCAGCGCGCCGCCCTCGATCAGGATCGCCAGGTCCTTGGCCTGCTCGACCGTGAAGCCGCCGGAGATCTCGGTGCTGTTGGTGATCGAGCCGCCACAGGCGACCTGGACCTCGGGTGAGGAGATGATCTCCCCGTCCAGCACGATGGCGATCCGTCGCTGGTCGCCGGTCGCACAGGCGGCCGCGGCCGAGAGCGTCCCGAAGGCGTCGGAGCCCTCACCGGAGAAGTCGACGTTGACCACCCAGCTGGTCGAGTTCTGCGGCTGGGCTGCCTCCGCGCCGGTGATGTCGCTGCCCTCCAGGGCGGCGGGACCGAGCTCGAGGATGTCGCCCTGGTCGCTGGCCAGCACCTGGTTGCCCTTCTCCGAGGGCTTGGTCTCGGTGCTCTCCAGCCCGCCGGCCACCACCGGGTGCACGGTCAGCTGGGCGGTGCGCCCGATCGCCTCGACCGCCCGGTCCGGGTCCTGGACGTCGGGCAGCTCGACGATGATCCGGTTCTCACCCGAGCGCACCAGGGTCGGCTCGGAGACGCCGAGGGCGTCGACCCGGCCGCGCAGCACCTCGACGGCCTTGTCGGTGTTCTCGGCGTTCGCCTTGACGCCCGAGGGCGAGTCGGAGGTCTGCAGGGTCAGCGAGGTGCCGCCGCTGAGGTCCAAGCCCAGGCGGGGCTCCTTGTTCAGGGCGAGCGCCGCGCACCCGGCCAGGAGGCCGAGCACGAGGATGAAGCGGATCCAGGCACCACGTGACATGCGGTGCATCTTCCCTCAGAGGACCCAACGGCCCCAATCGGGGGCTAGATCGAGTACGACGCCAGCTCGCCGGCCAGGTCGGGGTTGGCCCGGCCGAGCACCCGCGTGCCGCTCTCGGTGTGCTCCAGCACGTCGATCTCGCCGTGCTGGTGCAGGCGGTTGAGCAGGTCCCCGCGCCCGTACGGCACCAGCGCTTCGAACTCCACGCTGGGCCGCGGCAGGTCGCGCTCGACGGCCGCCAGCACGTCGGCGACGCCCTCGCCGGTCCTCGCCGAGACCACCACGCTGTGCGGCTCCCGCTGCCGGAGCCTGGCGATCACCATCGGGTCGGCCGCGTCGGACTTGTTGATCACCACGAGCTCGGGCACCTGGTCGGCGCCGATCTCGGCGAACACCTCGCGCACGGCGGCGATCTGGCCCTCGGGGTCGGGGTGCGACCCGTCGACCACGTGCAGGATCAGGTCCGCGTCCGAGACCTCCTCCAGCGTGGAGCGGAAGGCCTCGACCAGCTGGTGCGGCAGGTGCCGGACGAACCCGACGGTGTCGCTGAGGGTGTAGACCCGGCCGTCGGTGGTCGTCGTACGCCGGGTGGTGGGGTCCAGGGTCGCAAACAGCGAGTCCTCGACCAGCACCCCGGCGTTGGTGAGCCGGTTGAGCAGGGAGGACTTGCCGGCGTTGGTGTAGCCGGCGATCGCCACCGCGGGGATCTGGTGGCGCCGGCGCTGCGCCCGCTTGGTGTCGCGGGTGCCGCGCATCGCCTTGAGCTCGCGTCGCAGCTTGGCGATCTTGTCGTTGATCCGGCGCCGGTCGGTCTCGATCTTGGTCTCACCGGGGCCGCGGCCACCGATGCCCTCACCACCCGAGACCCGGCCACCGGCCTGGCGCGACAGGTTGCCACCCCAGCCACGGAGCCGCTGCTTCATGTACTGCAGCTGGGCGAGCTCGACCTGGGCCTGACCCTCGCGGGACTTCGCGTGCTGGGCGAAGATGTCGAGGATCAGCGCCGTGCGATCCACCACCTTCACCTTCAGCCGGTCCTCCAGGTTGCGCAGCTGGGACGGCGCCAGCTCACCGTCGCAGATCACGGTGTCGGCGCCGGTGGCCGCCACGATCTCGCCCAGGCCCTCGACCTTGCCGCGCCCGATGTACGTCGCGGGGTCCGGGCGCTGCCGGCGCTGGTAGATCGCGTCGAGCACCTCCGAGCCGGCGGTCTCCGCGAGCAGGGCCAGCTCGGCCAGCGAGTTCTCGGCGTCCTGGACCGACCCCTGCGTCCACACCCCGACGAGCACCACCCGCTCCAACCGCAGCTGGCGGTACTCGACCTCGCTGATGTCCTCCAGCTCGGTGGAGAGCCCGGCGACCCGCTTGAGGGCGTGCCGCTCGGCCAGGTCGAGGTCGCCGCCGGTCTCCTCGTCGGTGTCCTCGAAGTCCCCCTCACCGGTCCGGGCAGCCGCCTCCTCGGGGTCGGGCCCCGCGTCGGGGTCCTCCCAGGACCGGGTGGCCTCGAGCTCGTCGTCGAGGGAGAAGTCGGATGCGTTCGTCATAGGCCGTCCAGCCTAGGTCGGCGACCCAGCGCACGCGACCCGTTATCGACGCACCTGGTCCAGACGGGTGCTTGACACCCGGCGACGGCGGCGAAAGTGTCGCAGGTCACATCACTGCGTTCCCGGGAGTAATAGATGCGACACCTTCGTCCCCGCCTCCGCGCCACGCTCGCCGCCGCAGTCGCCTCTCTGGCGCTGGTCGGTGGCACCCTCTCCCTGACCAGCCCCGTGCACTCCGCCACGCTGCCGACCGCGGCCGTGGCGCTGGGCGACTCCTTCATCAGCGGGGAGGGGGCCGGCGCGTACGAGTCGGTCGTCGACACCGCGGGCGTCGCGCAGGCCTTCCCTGGCTGGACCGCCGACAACGCCAACGCGTTCTTCTGTCACCGCTCGGCGAACGCCTCGATCAAGAAGGCCGCGCTGCCCGGGATCGACGCCCGGTTCAACCTCGCCTGCTCCGGCGGCCAGCCGCACGACATGGCCAACGCGAGCTCCGCGCGGGCGAGCGGGCGCAATGTGGCCTCCCAGATCAGCCAGCTGCGGCAGGTCGCCCAGACCCACGACATCGACGTGGTGCTGATCGGCCTGGGCTCCAACAACAGCCAGTTCACCTTCGGTGACGTGGCGGCCGAGTGCGCGGGCCGGTTCGTGGCCGCGGGCTACACCGGCTGGTGGGAGTTCTGGGTGCCGCTGATGAACTGGATCTCCGGCACGCCGGTGGCGAACGAGAACCCGTGCTCGGCGGCCGACATGGCCACCGCGGCCGAGGTCGCCACCGCCAAGACCGAGACCACGAACGCCGTACGGCAGGTGCTGACCGCCCTGAACGAGATCGACGCGGACGGCCAGCACACGGTGGTGCTGCAAAGCTACACCGACCCATTGCCCGCCGACTTCAACAGCGCCTACTGGACCGAGGACGGCCGCGACGACACCCGCGACAAGTTCCGCGCGCTGGTCAACGAGCGGTACGTCGGGGGCTGCCCCGCGCACCGGGCCAGCCTGGCCCCGGCCGTGCAGTTCACCGGGTCGCTGGCCGACATCGTGCAGACCACCTGGGCCACCCTGTCGGCTGAGCGCCCGGCCGAGAACCTGGTCTACCTCGACGTCCGCCAGGCCATGGACGGCGCCCGGCTGTGCGAGAAGACCGGCAGCCCCACCGGCACGCTGGCCACCCCGCTGCGGCTCAAGGACGACCCGAACGGCGCCTTCGTGACCAGCCTCGACGGCTTGGACAAGCTGGACCTGCAGCGGATCACCAAGACCTGCGACACCTACTTCCAGACCTGCCAGGAGTCGTGGCACCCCAACGCCGCCGGGCACGCGGTGCTCGGGCAGTGCCTGGCCGCCGCCACCACCCGCACCAGGGCGCAGGTGGCCTGCCGCCGGCTCAGCGACGGGACGGTGAGCGTCTCCTAGCCGGGACCACAGCGTTGGCCCGGGGCCAGGTCACAGAGCGGTCTCGCCCCGGGCCACGACCACGGCCGGGCCGCTGAGCAGCACCCGGTCATCCTGGGTCCAGGTGGCCCACAGCCGACCGCCCGGCACGTCCACGGTGTACGTCGTCCCCCGCGGCGCCCGCTCGCGCACGGCGGTGGCGACCATCGCCGCGCCCGCCCCGGTGCCGCAGCTGCGCGTCTCGCCGGACCCGCGCTCGTGCACCCGCATCGCGATGTGGCCGGGCTCCACCTGGACCACGAACTCCACGTTCACCCCGTGCGGGTAGACCGACTCGTCGTGGGTCGGGGCGACCCGCAGCGGTCCCGCCTCCTGCAGGTCGCCGACGAACGCCACGGCGTGCGGGTTGCCCACGTCGACGTGCCGGGCCTGCCACGTGCGCTCGCCCACCGAGACCGGCGACTCGTCGTACACCTGCGCCACGCCCAGGTCGACGATGACCAGGTCGCCGTCCACGGTCACGACCTTCACCCCGGCGCGGGTCGCGATCCGGATCGGCTGCCCCGCCTCCACGAGCCCCTCGTCGACCAGGTACCGGGCGAAGACCCGGATGCCGTTGCCGCACATCTCGCTCAGCGAGCCGTCGCTGTTGCGGTAGTCCATGAACCAGTCGGCGTCGTAGGTCCCGCTCGCGTGCACCCGCAGCACCCGCAGCACGCCGTCGCCACCGATCCCCGCCCGGCGATCGCACAGGGCGCGCACCCGTTCGGGCGTCAGGTCGCCGTGCACGGTGCCGTCGAGGTCGGGCAGCAGCACGAAGTCGTTCTCGGTGCCGTGGCCCTTCAGGAACGGATAGGTCACGGTGGTCAGTGTGGCAGCACCGCCGGCACTGTGACGCATACCACGACGCGGGGTCGCTTTTACCGGGGATGTCAACGCCGTCCGGAAGGTGGAACACCCCTTCCCAAACCTTGTTACCAGTCCGTAAGTTCCTCTCCCGTAGGTTTCGGGCGCCAGGGCCCGGATCCATAGGGGAGGGAACCCACTCATGAAGACTCTGCGCTCACGCGTCGCCACCTTCGCCGCCGCCGCAGTCGTGGCCGGCTCGACCGCGCTGATCGGTGCACCGGCCAGCACCGCCGCGGTCTCCACCGCCGGTGGCGGCACGCCGGTGACGCTGCCGGTGACCGGCGAGGCCTTCCTGGCCAAGCGCAACACCACGCTGCACCTGCCCGCGGGCGCGAAGATGGTCGGCACCTTGGCGCCGGACCTGACCGTGACCGGCGAGCTGACCATCCCCGAGACCACCGCGAAGATGCGGATCCTCAACATCCCGAAGATCGGCGACACCACCTCCACGGTGCGGATCGTCGGCACGGCTCCCACGATCACCAAGATCGACGCCAAGAACGGCCTGGCGATGACCGTGACCAACAAGTTCCGGATCGAGCTCCCGCGGGTCTCCTCGGACCTGCTGCCCAAGCTCAACATCGTGCTGCCGACCTGCCGGACCAAGGAGATCACGGCGACCATGACCGGCTACTTCAAGCTGTCCGGTCCCTCGGCGATCTCCGGGACCTTCGACATCCCGGCCTTCGAGAAGTGCGGCTACTCCATCTTCGGCCTGCCGAGCGCGCGTGACCTGCTGCTCACCGAGCTCATCTCCGGCCCGAACAACACGATGAACTTGCAGGTCGGCCCGCTGAGCTGATCTGGCTTCCTGGGGAGGGAGGCGAGGGGCGGTCCCGTCAGGGGCCGCCCCTTCAGCTTTCCCGCACAGCGGCCAGCGCCCGCTCGACCCGCTCGGCGTCGTCGAAGGTGACCCAGGTGATCCGGGGGTCCTTGCGGAACCACGCATCCTGGCGGCGGGCGAACCGGCGGGTCGCGATGACGGTGCGCTCCCGGGCGGCCTCCAGGCTCAGCTCGCCGCGCAGGTACGCCGCCGCCTCCCGGTAGCCGATCGCTCGGGACGCCGTGCGCCCCTCGGCCAACCCCTCGGCCAGGAGCCGCGCCACCTCCTCGAGCAGGCCGCCGGCGAACATCTCGCTCACCCGCTGCTCGATCCGGGCGTCCAGGGTGGGTCGGTCGATGTCGAGGCCGATCTGCACGGTGCGCGGGTCGACGTACTCCAGGCGCGGGAGGCTGGCGCTGAAGGGCTGCCCGGTGAGCTCGATGACCTCGAGCGCCCGCACGATCCGGCGCCCGTTCTCCGGCAGGATCGCCGCGGCGGCGACCGGGTCGATGCCCGCCAGACGGCGGTGCAGGTCGAGCGGGCCCACCGCAGCCAGCTCGGCCTCCAGGTCGGCGCGCAGCCGCTCGTCGGTGCCGGGGAACTCGAACCGGTCCAGCACCGCCCGGGTGTACAGCGCCGACCCGCCGACCAGGATCGGCACCCGGCCCCGGCCTCGGATCTCGGCGACCTCGGCGCGCGCCAGCCGCTGGAACTGCGCGACGCTGGCGACCTCCCGCACCGACATCAGGTCGAGCAGGTGGTGCGGGATGCCGCGGCGCTGCGCGGGTGGCAGCTTCGCGGTGCCGACGTCCATCCCCCGGTAGACCTGCATCGCGTCGGTGTTGACGACCTCGCCGCCGAGCCGCTCGGCCAGGTCCAGCGAGAGTCCGGTCTTGCCGGCCGCGGTGGCCCCGACCACGGCGACGATCGGTGTCGGCAACGGGCACATGGGACTAGTGTTCCAAACGACAGCTCAGTCGACTCTCGCGCTCAAGGAGCAGGGCTATGGGATTCCTCGAAGACGCCAAGGCGAAGCTGACCGATGCCGTGGACGAGCACGGCGACAAGATCTCCGACGGCATCGACAAGGCCGCGGACGTGATCGACGAGAAGACCGGCGGCACGCACGGCGACCAGATCTCCGGTGGCGTCGACAAGGCCAAGGACGCCCTGGACAGCCTCGACGGCAAGAACGACGACATCGGCCCGGCCTGACCGCCGCGCCGCACACACACACTGAGGGCTGAAGGCCGCGACGGATGAGCAGCGCCTCCCGCTTCGTCGTGGTCCCGGCCAGTTACATCTTCCTGCTGCGCCCCGGCGCAGACGGCGACGAGGTGCTCCTGCAGCTGCGCCGCAACACCGGCTACATGGACGAGCACTGGGCCGCGGCCGCGGCCGGGCACGTGGAGCGCGGGGAGACGGCGTACGACGCGGCGCACCGTGAGGTCGCCGAGGAGCTCGGGATCACGGTCGAGGACCTGAGCTTCGAGTTCTCCATGCAGCGCACCGCGCACGACCTGCCGATCGACGAGCGCATCGACTTCTTCTTCAGCGCGCGGACCTGGTCGGGCGAGCCCCGCATCGTGGAGCCGGACAAGTGCGCCGAGCTGCGCTGGTGCCCGCTCTCGGCTCTCCCGGACCCCGTGGTGCCCCATGAACGTGTGGCCCTGGCGAATCTGGGCACTGGGAGGAGGTACCTGAGTTTCGGATTCGACGGGAGCCCACATGCCTGAGACCGACCCTGCTGTAGATCCTGGACCGATCCCGACGCCCGAGGTGACGGCCCCCGAGCACTACCCGGGCGGGGTGGACGCGATCGACCAGAGCGGCGTGGACGACTACGACGACCCGCCGATCCCCCACGACCTGGCGCCCGAGGACAACCCCGCGGTGGACGAGGTGCTGCCGCCGGAGATCGCGGCGCCCGACGAGCACAAGGAGCAGGCGCCCTCCGAGGGCGTCTCCGGTGAGGGCGAACAGCCCACCGAGCCGCCCGCCTGAGACCCGGTTGACGCCGCAGCTGCCCGCGTCAATCCTCCCAGAAGTCCCCGTCGATCCGAGCGAGCGCGACTTTGCCAGGCTCGTTCTCCAAGGGAAACTCGACATGGAGCATGAACTGCTGACCATCGCCTTCGGACCTGATCCACTCCTGGATGTCAGCAAAGGATCCTCGCGCCAGGTAGGTGGCGTGGCTCGTCCCGTCGATCAGGGTGACTCTGAACGCTGGGTGATCGCACACGATGACGGCGTTGCGCTCGTCAATCAGCTCGACGCTCAGGGCCGGGCCCCGAGACTCCGTGTCTCCCATCTCAGCACCTCTCCACACCAACGGGAGCGCTCGGTTGCCCCAGGCCGGGCATCCCGAGGCCGACCACCGGCGTACTGGGGGCCGCGTGCCGCGCCTGCCAGGCGTCGCCCGAGCGAGTACGCCGCACCGCCAACACCGGTCCGTCGGCCACCAGGTGGTGCGGCGCGGCGTACGTGACCTCCACCTCGACCAGGTCGCCGGGCCGAGCCCCGTCCGCGTCGACCAGGGAGAAGTCGGGGGCGAAGTGCACGAGCCGGTTGTCCGGGCCGCGCCCGGAGAGTCGGTGGGTCGCGGAGTCCTTGCGCCCCTCTCCCTCGGCCACCATGAGCTCCACACGGCGTCCCAGCAGCCGCTTGTTCTCCGCCCAGGCGATCGCGTTGACCTCCTCGACGAGGCGGTCGTAGCGGTGCGTGATCACCGCCGGGTCCACCTGGTCGGTCATGGTCGCCGCGGGGGTGCCGGGGCGCGGTGAGTAGACGAAGGTGAAGGCCCCGCTGAACCGCGCCTGCCGCACCACCTCCAGGGTCTGCTCGAAGTCCTCCTCGGTCTCGCCGGGGAAGCCCACGATGATGTCGGTGGTGATCGCCGCGTCCGGCATGGCCGCGCGCACCCGCTCCAGGATGCCGAGGTACTTGGCCTGCCGGTAGGAGCGGCGCATCGCCCGCAGCACCCGGTCCGACCCGGACTGCAACGGCATGTGCAGCTGGTGCATGACGTTGGGCGTCTGCGCCATCGCCTCGATCACGTCGTCGGTGAACTCGGCCGGGTGCGGCGAGGTGAACCGCACCCGCTCCAGGCCATCGACCTCGCCGCACGCGCGCAGCAGCTTGGAGAACGCCTGCCGGTCGCCGAACTCCACGCCGTAGGCGTTGACGTTCTGGCCCAGCAGGGTGATCTCGCTGACGCCGTCGGCCACCAGCGCGCGCACCTCGGCCAGGATGTCCCCGGGACGCCGGTCCTGCTCCTTGCCTCGCAGCGAGGGCACGATGCAGAACGTGCAGGTGTTGTTGCAGCCGACCGAGATCGAGACCCACGCGGCGTACGCCGACTCGCGCTTGGTGGGCAGTGTCGAGGGGAAGACCGAGAGCGACTCCAGGATCTCGACCTGGGCCTCGTCGGCGATCCGGGCCCGCTCCAGCAGGGCCGGCAGCGAGCCGATGTTGTGGGTACCGAAGACCACGTCCACCCAGGGCGCCTTGCCCACGATGGTGTCCCGGTCCTTCTGCGCCAGGCAGCCACCGACCGCGATCTGCATGCCGGGGTGCTTGGCCTTCACCGGAGCCAGGTGACCCAGGTTGCCGTAGAGCCGGTTGTCGGCGTTCTCGCGCACCGCGCAGGTGTTGAAGACGACCACGTCGGCCTGCGCCCCGTCGGGCGCCGCGGTGTAGCCGGCCCCCTCCAGAAGCCCGGTGAGGCGCTCGGAGTCATGCACGTTCATTTGGCACCCATACGTGCGGACCTCGTAGGTGCGGGCGGTCTCACTCATGGCTGCAGCGGGCTCCCCAGCTCGGCGAGGTCCTCAGGCGTCAGCACCAGGTCGAGCGCGGCGAGGCTGGCGCGGATCGACTCCGGTCGGCTGGCGCCTGGGATCGGGATGACGCACGGGTCCTGGGCCAACTCCCACGCCAGGGCGACCTGCTGGGGGGTGGCGTCGTGCCGCGTCGCAACCCGGGCGAAGGCGGCGTACTCCTCGCCGAGCTGGGCGGCGTGCCGCATCCCGCCCAGCGGGCTCCACGGCAGGAAGGCCAGGCCGAGCTCGGCGCACACCTCGATCTCCGGGGCCGAGGAGGTGAACGCCGGGGAGAACTGGTTCTGCACCGAGACCAGGGCCGGGCCCAGGATCCGGTGCGCGCTGCGGATCTGTGCCGGGTCGGCGTTCGACAGCCCCACCCGGGCCACCTGGCCCGAGGCCACCAGGTCGGCGAAAGCGCCGATGGTCTCCTCGTACGGCACCGCCGGGTCGGGGCGGTGGTGCTGGTAGAGCTCGATCCGGTCGACCCCGAGCCGCTGCAGCGACCCCTCGACGGCCCGTCTGATCCACTCCGGGCGGCCGTCGACCGGCCAGCCGGGGCCATCGCGGCGGATCCCGCCCTTGGTCGCCACCAGCACCTGGTCGACGTCGCCGTCCCAGGAGGCCAACGCCGCGGCGACGAGCCGCTCGTTGTGGCCCAGCCCCGTGCCACTGGGCGCGTAGCAGTCGGCGGTGTCGATCAGGGTGACGCCGGCGTCCAGGGCCGCGTGCACGGTGGCCTCGGCCCGGGCCGGGGCTTCGGGGTCACTCAGCGACATCGGCATCGCGCCCAGCCCGATCGCGCTGACGGTGCGGTCGCCGAGGCGTCGGTGCGGCAACGAGGTGGGCATCGGCATGCCAGCAGCGTAACGAGATCTCCAACCACGACCACCACAGCGGCAGTTCGGCTGTCGCCGGCCGCCGCCACGCGGGGATCGAGCACCGACGGGCCCGAACTGCCGCTGTGGTGGTCGCTGGGCAACGGCCTCAGCGACGTATCCTCCGACCATGACAGCCAAGAAGCCGCGGAACCGGATGACCGGCACCGAGCGTCGAGAGCAGCTCATCGAGGTGGCCAGGGGGATCTTCGCCGACCGCGGGTTCGACGGCACCGCCATCGAGGAGGTGGCCCACCAGGCCGGCGTCTCCAAGCCGGTGGTGTACGAGCACTTCGGCGGCAAGGAGGGGCTGTACGCGGTGGTCATCGACCGGGAGGTCAACAAGCTCCTGACCGCGATGCGTGGGGCGCTGACGGCGGACGGAGGCTCCCGGGAGCTGGTGGAGAACGCGACGGTGGCGCTGTTGGACTACATCGAGAGCAGCCCTGACGGCTTCCGGATCCTGGTGCGCGACATCCCGATCCGCGGCGCGGGCGCGACCTACCAGTCGATGATCGGCGACATCGCCACCAGGGTCGAGGGCATCCTGGCGGACCGGTTCAAGGAGCACGGCCTGAACTCGCGCACCGCTCCGATGTACGCCCAGATGCTCGTCGGCATGGTCGTGATGGTGGGCCAGTGGTGGCTGGGCGCGCGCAAGCCCGCGAAGGAGATCGTCGCCGCCCACCTGGTGAACCTGGCCTGGCACGGCCTGGAGGGCCTGGAGGTGTCCCCGCAGCTGCGCGGCCGCCCCTGAGGCGGCCAGTGGACCTCAGATGAAGAGGAGCTGAGCCCCGTCGGTGAGCTCCATGAAGTCTGAGGCGGAGATGATCCCCTCGACCCCGTCGACCAGGTCCTCCTCGTGCAGCTTCATCATGTCCGCCGACATCCGGCACGCCCACAGGTGACCGCCCGAGGCGTGGATGATCTCGAGGAACTCCGGCACCTCGGGTACGTCGAGGTCGGCGATCTGCTTCTTCATCATCTTCGTCGTCATCGCGGTCATGCCGGGCATGCCGGCCAGGCCTTGGGGCATCGCGACCCCGAACATCCCCGGCGGGTGCATCGCGGTGTTGCCGAGGTAGGAGAACTTGAGGTCGTGCATGGTCTTCTTGTTGATCATGTCGAAGCCCCAGAAGGTGAAGAACAGGTGCGTCTCGATGCCCTCACCCAGCGCGGCGTTGGCCAGGATCAGGCCCGGGTAGGCCATGTCCAGGTTGCCCTTGGAGCAGATGATCGCCAGCTTGCGGCCCGAGCTCGCGTCGTCGTCGAACGAGGGGACGAACGGCGTCTCGGCCATCACACACACCCCTTCGGCTTGGGCAGGCCCGCGACGTAGGACATCTTCTTGGCGGGCTTGCCGGGGAACAGCGTGAACAGCTCCTTCATCGGCGTGCCGGTCTGGGTGTGCACCCGGCGCAGCGTCGCGGTCTCGCCCTGCACGGCGTAGTCCTCGCGCAGGAACCGGACGATCGCCCAGTGCGGCTCGGTCAGCTCGATGCCGATCAGCCGGGCCAGCTCGGCGCCCAGCTGCTCGTCCCAGACGGTCGGGTCGGTGAGGAAGCCCTCCTCGTTCACCTCGATCTGGCGTCCGGCGATGGTGGTGGTGCTCATGTGTGCTCCTTGCGGTGGTGCGGGTGTTGGGGCTGGTGGGCGGTCACTCGGGGTGTTTGCCGACCATGCTCATCTGCGCCGGGATGCCCATCGGGTGCCCGGGGAGCAGGACGTTCCAGTACAGGTGCCGGAACGCGAGCTTGCCGAGGTGGTTGGCGCGTGACTCCTTCAGCAGGGTCATCGGGCCCACCCCGGGGATCGGGAAGTGGCCGGTCAGCGGCTCGGTCTCGTAGTTGAAGTCCAGCAGCAGCGCCTTGCCGCCCCCGGACTCGACGAAGCAGTTGGCGTGCCCGTCGTAGGAGTGGCTCATGGGCCGGCCCGCGATGAGCTCGACGAAGTTCTCCAGCCAGACCTCGACGGAGAAGTGCGCCACCGAGCCCGCCTTGGAGGTCGGCAGGTTGCTGGCGTCGCCGAGGGCGAAGATGGTCGGGTACGCCGTGGACTGGTTGGTGTGCTTGTCCACCGGGACGTAGTTGAGCTCGTCGCCCAGCCCGGAGCGGCCCACGAAGTCGGCACCCATGTTCAGGGGCACCGTGACCAGCAGGTCGTAGCCGATCTCCCGCTCGTCGTAGGAGACGATCATCCGGCGCTCGGCATCGACGCTCTCGATCATGAAGTCGGTCTCCACGACGATGCCGCGCTTGGCCAGCTCCGCCCCGAGCTCGCGGCTGGCCACCGGCTTGGTGAACGCCCCGTCCAGCGGCGTCACGAAGACCAGCTCGGTGGCCTCCCGCAGCCCCCGCCGCACCAGGTAGTCGTGGGCCAGGAAGGTGAACTCCAGGGGCGCCACCGGGCACTTGATCGGCAGCTCGGTGGTGTGGACGACGAGCCGCCCACCGGTGAACATGTCGAGCTGGCCGCGCAGCGCCACCGTGCCCTCGTAGGTGTAGAACTCACCCACGGTGCGGTGCCACTCGGGCCCGAGCATGCCCGGGGTCTGGTCGGGGCGGGGCGTGGTCCCGGTGGCGATCACCAGGTAGTCGTACTCGAGCACGGTGCCGTCGCTGAGGTACACCGACTGCGCCTCCGGGTCGACCCGGTAGACCTCGCCGATGACCGAGCGCACGCCCTCGGTCAGGAACTGCTTGCTCGACTTGCGGATCTGCTCGGGGGTGTTCATGCCGAACGGGATGAACAGGTAGCCCGGCTGGTAGTCGTGGACGTCGTCCTGGTCGACCACGGTGACCGTCCAGTCCGGCAGTCGCCGCTGGACCTTGTTGGCCACCATCGTGCCGGCCGTGCCGGCGCCCAGCACCAGCAGCCTCTTGCCAGTCTCGCTCATGTCTTCCGGTCTACTCCTGCGGCGCGCGAAATGCCATGAGATATCCCCCCTGGGGGATGTCGGCTCCATCACATCGGCGCCGGGCGACGCCGGCGAGGGCCCCGGAACTCTCTCGGAATCGAGATTCTCGACGGCTGGGCTACGGTGGACCCATGCGCGACGAAGTCGACGAGCTGGTCGAGGCGTGGGCCCGCGAACGAGCCGACCTCGACCTGGCACCCGTGGAGGTGTTCAGCCGGATCGGTCGCCTGGCCCGGCACCTGGACCTGGCCCGCAAGGACGCCTTCGCCGCGCACCAGATCGAGTCCTGGGAGTTCGACGTGCTGGCCGCGCTGCGCCGGGCCGGGACGCCGTACGAGCTCTCCCCCGGGCGGCTGCTGCGCGAGACCCTGGTCACCAGCGGCACCATGACCAACCGGGTCGACCGGCTGGCCGCCCGCGGCCTGGTCGAGCGGCTGCCCGACCCCCACGACCGCCGCGGCGTGCTGGTCCGGCTCACCCCCGAGGGCAAGGTCGCCGTGGACGGGGCCTTCGAGGCGCTGCTGGAGGCCGAGGCGGCGCTCACCGGCGACCTCACCGAGAGCGATCGGCACCAGTTGGCCGGGCTGCTGCGCAAGCTACTGCGGCCCTTCAGCTGATCGCCTCGGCCGCCTCCAGCCACTCCGACTCCAGGGCGTCCCGCTCCGCGGCCAGCTCGGCGAGCGTGGCCGTGATGGCGGCCAGCCGCTCGTAGTCCTGCCCGGCGGCCTGGATCTGGTCGTGCAGCTGCGCGTCCTGCTCGGCCAGCCGGGCGAGCTGCTTGTCGATCCGGGCCATGGTCTTGCGCGCCGCCCGCTCGGCGGAGCTGCCGCTGCGCGGCTTGTCGGCACCGCCGCCCCGCGGCTGGTCGACAGCGTCCGCGGGCTCGTCCGGTACGACGGCCCCGGCCGCGAGCAGCTCGGCCCGCCGCCGCAGGTACTCGTCGACCCCGCCCGGCAGCATCGAGATCTGCCCGTCCCCCAGCAGCGCCCACACCGAGTCGGTCACCCGCTCCAGGAAGTACCGATCGTGGCTGACCACCACCAGCGTGCCCGGCCACCGGTCCAGGAAGTCCTCGAGCACGTTGAGGGTCTCGATGTCCAGGTCGTTGGTGGGCTCATCCAGCAGCAGCACGTTCGGCTCGCTCAGCAGCAGCCGCAGCAGCTGCAGCCGCCGGCGCTCCCCGCCGGACAGGTCGCCGATCCGCGCGGTCAGCCGGTCGCCGGTGAAGCCGAACCGCTCCAGCATCGACGTCGCGGTCAGCTCCTGGCCCTGAGCGGTCCTGACCACCCGGCGGATCGCCTCGACCTCGGGCAGCACCCGCGCCTCGGGGTCCAGGTCGTCCAGGTGCTGGCTGAGGTGCTGCAGCTGCACGGTGCGGCCGTGCTTGACCCGGCCGGCGGTGGGGGCCAGCTCGCCGGCGAGCATGGCGAGCACCGAGGTCTTGCCGGCGCCGTTGACGCCGACGATGCCGACCCGGTCACCCGGGCCGAGGCGCCAGGTGGCGCGCGAGAGCAGCGTTCGGGTCCCGCGGCTCAGGTCCACGTCCTCGACGTCCAGCACGTCCTTGCCCAGCCGAGTCGCGGCGAAGCGCTGCAGCTCGAGCCGGTCCCGCGGCGGCGGCTCGTCGGCGATCAGCGCGTTCGCGGCCTCGATCCGGAACTTCGGCTTGGCCGTCCGGGCGGGCGCGCCGCGGCGCAGCCAGGCCAGCTCCTTGCGCATGAGGTTCTGCCGGCGGCCCTCGGTCGCGGCGGCCTGGCGCTGTCGCTCGGCCTTGGCCAGCACGTAGGCGGCGTACCCGCCCTCGTAGGAGTCCACCTGCCCGTCGTGCACCTCCCAGGTGGTCTGGCACACCTCGTCGAGGAACCACCGGTCGTGGGTGACGACCACCAGCGCCGAGCCCAGCCCGACCAGGTGGGCGGCCAGCCACGCGACCGCCTCCACGTCGAGGTGGTTGGTCGGCTCGTCGAGCACCAGCAGGTCGTGGGGGGTCAGCAGCAGCGCGGCCAGCGAGCAGCGCCGCCGCTCACCGCCGGACAGGCCGATCACCGCGCGGTCCAGGTCGATGCCGACCAGCAGCTCCTGGACGACCCCGCGCGCGGTCGGGTCGCCGGCCCACTCGTGGTCGGCAAGGCCGCGCAGCACCGCCTCGCGCACGGTGTGGCTGTCGCTCAACGCGTCGCCCTGGTGCAGGTAGCCGATGTCGAGGCCGCCGGTTTGGGAGACCCGTCCGCTGTCGGGCTCCTCCAGGCCGGTCATCACCTCCAGCAACGTGGTCTTGCCGTCGCCGTTGCGGCCCACGATCCCGATCCGCTCGCCCACGTTGATGCCGAGCGAGACCTCGTCGAGCAGCGCGCGGATGCCGTAGGACTTCGAGACCCGCTCCAGGTTGAGCAGGTTGGCCATCACATCACCTCGGCGATGTGGGCGCCGGCGACCGGCCCGTGCGCCACCAGCGCCACCCGGCGTACCGACTCCAGGGCGGCGGCCACGTGCTGAGCGGCGTCGGTCGACTCGCACAGGAACACACACGTCGGCCCGGAGCCCGACACCATGCCGCGCAGCGCTCCCTCGGACTCCCCGCGCTCCAGCAGCGCCCCCAGGCTGGGCCGCAGGTCGACCGCCGCCTCCTCCAGGTCGTTGTGCAGCGCGACGGCCAGCCGGCCCGGGTCGCCGTACGACAGCGCCTCCAGTACGCCGTGCGGCGGGGGCGGTACGGCCGGCGCATCCGGGCAGAGCTTGTCGAAGTGCCGGTAGACCGCCGGCGTGGAGAGCCCGGTCTCGTCCGGCACCACCACCCAGGCGTAGTCGCCGTTGTCCACCAGAGGGGTGACCAGCTCGCCGCGGCCACCGCCGTGGGCGCTGCCGCCCAGCAGCGCGAACGGGACGTCGCTCCCCAGCTCGGCGGCGATCGCCAACATCTCCTCGTCGCTGGTGTGCAGCCCCCACAACCGGTCCAGGGCCACCATCGCCGCCGCGGCGTCGGCCGACCCGCCGGCCATCCCCCCGGCGATCGGGATCGACTTGCGGATCTCCACCTGCGCCTTGGGGTCGCCGTCGGGCGCCATCCGGCGGCCCACGGCGTCGACGATGTTGGCCCCGGCCTCGGGCAGGAACGCCCCCTGGAGGTAGTTCGCCAGCCGGGTCTCCACCGACCAGCCGTGCGCCCGGTCCGCGGTGACGTCGTCGTAGAGGCCGACGGCCTGGTAGACGGTGTCCAGCGGGTGGAACCCGTCCTCCCGGGGGGCGCCGACGCCCAGGTGCAGGTTGATCTTGGCGGCCGCGCGGACCGTGACGGCTGCGCTCACGACGTCACCTTGCCACGGCCGGCCACACCCGGGTGGCCCTCGGCGCCGAACAGGTGCTCGGCGATCCGGGCGAACTCCTCGATGCCGAGCACCTCGCCGCGCGCCCGCGGGTCCACCCCGGCGGCTCGCAGGGCAGCTTCGGCCGCATCCGCGCTCCCGGCCAGGGACGCCAGGGTGGCGCGCAGGGTCTTGCGGCGCTGGGCGAAGGCGGCGTCGATGACCGCGAAGACCTGCTCGCGGTCGGCGACGGTGCTGGGCGGGTCGCGCCGGGTCCAGGCGACCAGGCCGGAGTCGACGTTGGGGGCCGGCCAGAAGACGTTGCGCCCCACGGCGCCGGAGCGGCGCACCGCGGCGAACCAGGCCGCCTTGGCCGACGGGACGCCGTACGTCTTGGAGCCGGGCGGTGCGGCAAGTCGGTCGGCGACCTCGGCCTGCACCATCACCAGCCCGCGCTCCACCGACGGCAGCAGGGTCAGCAGGTGCAGCAGCACCGGCACCGACACGTTGTACGGCAGGTTGGCCACCAGCGCGGTGGGGGCGGGGCCGGGGATCTCGGTGACCCGCATCGCGTCGGCCGCCAGCACCTCGAACCGGTCGGCCTGCTCGGGGGCGAACTCGTCGATCGTGGCCGGCAGCCGGGCGGCCAGCACCGGGTCGATTTCCACGGCGATCACCCGCTGCGCGACGCCGAGCAGGGCCAGGGTCAGGGAGCCGAGTCCCGGGCCGACCTCGAGCACCACGTCGTCCGGGGTGACCTGGGCGTCCCGCACGATCCGGCGCACCGTGTTGGGGTCGATGACGAAGTTCTGGCCGCGCTGCTTGGTCGGGCGCAGGTCGAGCTCGGCGGCCAGCGCACGTACTTCCGCCGGGCCGAGGAGTCTCGGCCCGGCGGAAGGAGTGCTCATGGGGCGAAGCCTAGGCGCCGCGGCCAGCGCGGCGAGCGCCGGACCACCCGCCTCAGCAGGGAGGGCCAGCGTCAGCAGGGAGGGCTAGCGTCAGCGGGGCAGTGTCAGCGGGGTAGGCCGAGCGCCGCGGAGCAGTGCGGCCAGGCGCCGTACCCGCCGGAGGCGTTGCGCACCTTGGTCGCGATCGCGATCTGGGTCTCGCGGCTGGCCTGGTGCGGCATGCCCGGCCCGCCGTAGGCGCGCCAGGTGCCGAGGCTGAACTGCAGCCCGCCGTAGTAGCCGTTGCCGGTGTTGATCGCCCAGTTGCCGCCGGACTCGCAGCGGGCCAGGGCGTCCCAGACGGTGTTGCCGCCGGCGAAGTTGGCCGCGGCCTCCTTGGTGCCGACCTTGACCAGGGCGTCGACGGGCTTGCGCAGCACCTTCTGGCGCAGCACCTCCCGCTCGATCAGGCGGCCGTTGGCGTAGGTCAGGCGGTAGGTCACGTCGCGCAGGCCGGTCCGGCCCTCGCGCAGCGTGGTCTCCTCGCCCTCCCACATCGCCGCGTCCTCCTGCTCGACGGTCTGGAAGTCGATGGTCTCGCCGTCGACGTCCTTACGGACCACCTGGATCCGGGTGACGGTGATGGTGTCGCCCTCGTCGAGCTCGCGCTCCAGGCCGGGCTTGACCCGGTCGTCGTCGTCGACGGCCACGCCGAGCTGGTCCAGCGCGTCGGCCACGGTGGCGGCGGCGACCTCGACCTTGCGCGGCTTGTCCTCGCCGATGGTCACGGTGACCTCACGCGGGGTGAGCACCTCCACGGCGATGCCGGAGCGGCGGATCGTCGAGCTACGGCTCACCGACAAGGTGGCGTCGCTGTAGCGGCGCCCGACCTGGGCCAGGGCCTGGTTCACGCTGGTCGCGGTGACCCAGTGGGTGCTGGTCTCGCCGTCGACGGTCAGGCGGAACGGGCGGCCGAAGGCGACCGTGATCGCGCTGCCGTCGGCCACCTGCGCGTCCAACCCGGGGGCGACCTGGTCGTGCTCGCCGACCTCGATGCCTTCGGACTCCAGCACCTCACCGACGGTGGCGCCCATCGCGCTCACCTCGCGGGTCTCGCCGTCCAGCGTCAGGGTCACCGACTTGGACAGGGCCGCGTAGCCGAAGGTGGTGCCGACCACCGCCAGCGCCACCATGGCGATCAGCGTGATCAACAGGCGGTTGCTGTGCAGGGTGGACTTGCGGGGCATGGGGGGCGTGAAGCGCACGATTCTCCGGACTTCGTTCTACCCGGGCCTCGGGGACCTGCGCCGCCGCGCTCGCCCTAAGGGTGGGGGCTGTTGCGAAGCGTCCGGGCGAGGCGTGGAGCTGGGGGATGCCTGCCCGGGTGCGCCGGTCGAAATCGTCCCGATCCCGGCCAACGTCACGAGACGATAACGAAGATTGGGTATCCCACCTACTTTTCGAGGGGTTTGGCGGAGCAAAGTGACCAGGCTCTCGCCTCAGGCTTCCCACGGGTCACACCAGCCCCGCCCGACCCGGTCGAAAAACCCGGAGTCGCCTACCAGGCGCCGCCGAACGCCGCCTCGGTGTTGGCGTCCACCGCCGCGCACAACTCGCCCAGATCCGCGCCGCGGACCTGGGCCATGGCCCGCATGGTGACCGGCACGAGGTAGGAGGCGTTGGGCCGCCCCCGGTACGGCATCGGGGCCAGGTACGGCGCGTCGGTCTCCACCAGCAGCCGGTCCACCGGCGTCAGTGCGAGGGCCTCGCGCAGCGGGTCGGCGTTCTTGAACGTGACGGTGCCGGCGAAGCTCAGGTAGGCCCCGGCGTCCAGGCAGGCCCGGGCGAACGCCGCGTCCCCCGAGAAGCAGTGCATCACCCACCGCTCGGGCGCGCCCTCGTCGGCCAGGACCCGCAGCACGTCCCGGTGCGCGTCGCGGTCGTGGATGACCAGGGTCAGGTCCGCCCGCTTGGCCAGCTCGATGTGCCGGCGGAACGACTCCTCCTGCGCTGCCCGACCCGGCCCCTCGGGGGTCCGGTAGTGGTCGAGCCCGGTCTCCCCCACCGCCCGCACCTTGTCGTGGGCATGCGCGAGCTCCTCGATGTGGGACAGCGCCTGCTCCAGCTCGCCGGCGGCGGCGAGCCGGGCGGCCTCGTTGGGGTGCAGCGCCACCGCCGCCACCAGCGCCGGGTGCTCCTGGGCCGCGGCCACGGCCCAGCGGGCTCCGGGCAGGTCGCAGCCGATCTGGACGATGCGCGGCACCCCGACCGCGGCGGCCGCGGCGATCGCGGCCTCGGTGGCCAGCCAGTCACCGTCGGCGATGTCGAGGTGGCAGTGGTTGTCCACCACCGGATGCGGCAGCGGCTCGGGCGCCGGGGGGCGCTCCCGGTCTCGTCGGGCCCCGGTCCGCTCCTCGGTGGCGGCGCGGCTGCGCAGCGGCTCCTGGGTCACGGGGTCACCAGCTCACCGGGTCACTCGTTCACACCAGGGGGCGTGGTCGCGCGGGCCACAATCGCCTCCGCCAGCGCCTCGGGGGCCTGGCGCGGGATCCAGTGGCTGATCCCCGGCAGCACCAGCAGCCGGTAGTCGCCGGTGACGAACCGCTCGCACGCCAGCGCCGCCTCCCGGGTCAGGGCCACGTCCCGGTCGCTCCACACGTAGGTGGTCGGCACGGAGACGGGCGTGCGGCTCATCCAGGCCGGCGCGAACGGCATCGCCCGGTACCACAGCAGCGCGCCACGGAGCGCGCCGTACTCCACGATCTCACGGTGGAACCGCGCGACGTCCTCGGCGCTCATCCCGCCCTTGCGCAGCGAGACGTCGAAGGCGTCGCGCCGCCACCGCACCGTCAGCTCCACCAGCCAGGGCACGTTGAAGAGCCCGAAGTACCACGACCGGCGCAGCTGCGGGCCGTGCCGGCACGCGTCCAGGAAGGCGCCCGGGTGCGGCACCGAGACCGCGGTCAGCGACCGCACCAGGTCGGGGCGCTGGGCGGCCAGCCCCCAGGCGACCATCGCGCCCCAGTCGTGCCCGACCAGGTGCACCGGGGTGCCGATCCGGTCGACCAGCGCCGTCGCGTCGGCCACCAGCCGGTTCAGCCGGTAGGGCCAGCGACCGCGCGGCCGGGCCCTCGGGGAGTAGCCGCGCTGGTCCGGCGCCACGGTGCGCAGGCCCCGGGCGTGCAGCAGCGGCACGACCGCGTCCCAGCAGGACGCCCGCTCCGGGAAGCCGTGCAACAGCAGCACCGGCTCGCCCTCGGCCGGTCCGGTGTCCTGGACGTCGAAGACCCACCCGTCGTGGGTGAACGTCGTGATCGCCGACCTGCCAGCTGGACTCATGACACATGCACCGCCTCGTAGACCTCACGCTTGGGCAGCCCGGTACGCCGCGCGACCGAGACCACCGCCTCCTTCCGACCGACCCCCTCGGCCTCCAGCCGGGCGACCGCGCTCCGCAGCTGGTCGGCGTCCAGGGTCACCGCGCGGGCGGGCGCGCCGGCCACCACCAGGCTCACCTCGCCGCGCACCCCACCGCCGGCCCACTCGGCCAGCGCACCGAGCCCGTCGCGGACCACCTGCTCGTGGGTCTTGGTGAGCTCGCGGCACACCGCGCCCGGGCGGTCGGGCCCGAACGCCTCGGCCATCGCCGCCAGGGTGGCCGCGGTGCGGTGCGGGGACTCGAAGAAGACCATGGTCCGCGGCTCGTCGGCCAGCTCGGCCAGCCGCCGCGCCCGCTCGCCCGCCTTGCGCGGCAGGAACCCCTCGAAGCAGAACCGGTCCACCGGCAGCCCCGAGACCGCCAGCGCGGTCAGCACGGCGCTCGGGCCCGGCACGGCGGTCACGAGTACGCCGGCCGCCACCGCCGCGGCGACCAGCCGGTACCCCGGATCCGAGACGCTCGGCATCCCCGCATCGGTCACCAGCACCACCCGTTGGCCGGCCTCCAGCGCCTCGATCAGGGCCGGCGTACGCGTGGCCTCGTTGCCCTCGAAGTAGGAGACGACCCGGCCCAGCGGCTCCACGCCCAGGTCGGCGGTGAGCCGCTTGAATCGGCGGGTGTCCTCGGCGGCGATCAGGTCGGCGTCCCGCAGCGCCTCGGCCAGCCGCGGACCGACGTCGCCGACCCTCCCGATCGGGGTGGCGGCCAACACCAGCACGCCGCTCTCGGATGGCTGCCGCGGTGTCATGAGCCCATCCTGCCCTCATCCTGCCCGCTTACTGCGGAGCGCTGGCTAGAGTCACAGCCCGTGACCCCTGCCGCGCCCGCCACCGAGGCCTTCGAGGCCGCGCCGGGCAGCGTTGAGACGGGCAGCGTTGAGTCGGGCAGCGTTGAGACGGGCAGGGCCGCCGGCTGGCTCTGGTCGCTGGCGGTGACGGCGCTGGCCCTCGGCCTGCGGCTGTGGCACCTGGGGAAGCCGCACCAGTTCTCCTTCGACGAGACCTACTACGCCAAGGACGCCTGGTCGCTGCTGCACCACGGCTACGTCCGCGACTTCCGGGAGGGCGCCGACGAGAAGATCCTGGACGGCACGCTCACCGGCCTCCTGGAGGACTCGCCCTCGATGGTGGTGCACCCCGAGGTCGGCAAGTGGCTGATCGCGCTGGGTGAGCACGCCTTCGGCATGGACCCGACGGGGTGGCGGGTCGCCTCCGCGGTGGCCGGCTCCATGATGGTCTTGGTGATGTGCCGGTTCGGGATCCGCGTGACCGGGTCGGTGTTCCTCGGCGTGCTGGCCGGCTTCCTGCTCTCCCTGGACGGGCTGCACCTGGTGCTCTCGCGGCTGGCGCTGCTGGACATCTTCCTGGCGCTCTTCCTGCTGTGCGGGGTGCACTGCGTGGTGGCCGACCGCCAGTGGCTGCGGGCCCGGCTGGCCGCGGTCCGCGACGAGCAGTCCGCAGGCGTCGGGTGGGGGCCACGGCACTGGTTCCGGCCCTGGCTGCTGGCCGGCGGCGTCGCATTCGGGCTGGCGGTGGGCACCAAGTGGACCGCGCTGTACCCGTTGGCCGCCTTCGGCCTGATGACCTGGCTCTGGAGCGCCGGGGCCCGACGCGCGCACGGGGTGCGCTGGCCGGTGCTGCGCTCGGCCGTGCTGGACGGCGTACCCGCCTTCGCCCACCTGGTGCTGGTGGCGCTGGTGGTCTACGTGGCCTCCTGGACCGGGTGGCTGATCCACGCCCACGAGTACGAGAAGGCGCTCTCCAACACCCAGTACTCCCGCTACGACGGCGGCGAGCAGTGGTCGACCGCGACCGAGCCGGACGCCGAGGGGTTCGGCGAGGTGGTGCAGTCGCTGCACTCGCTGATGCTCTACCACCGCGACCTCTACACCTTCCACACCCACTTCCTCAACGACGCGACGCACAGCTACGCCTCCAAGCCGTCGGGGTGGCTCCTGCTCAACCGCCCGGTCGGGGTGGACGCTCAGCTCGACATCCCGCCGGGCGAGCAGGGCTGCGAGGCCGAGGAGGGGTCCTCCTGCCTGCGCATCGTCACGCTGCTCGGCAACCCGGTGCTGTGGTGGGGCGGGTGCGTGGCGCTGTTGGCCGCGGTGCCGCTGTGGCTCGGCGCGCGGGACTGGCGGTTCGGGGTGCCGGTGGTCGGGGTGGCCTCCACCTGGCTCCCCTGGCTCCTGTACGACGACCGCCCGATCTTCATCTTCTACTCGATCGCGACGCTGCCCTTCCTGGTGCTCGGGGTCGTGCTGGGCCTGGGCACGCTGCTGGGCGCCTCGCCCCAGCCGACCGTGCGTCGGACCGTCGGGGTGGTGGTGGCCGGCTCCTACGTGGTGCTGGCCATCCTCGCGTTCGCGTGGTTCTGGCCGATCTGGACCGACCAGCTCCTGACCCGCGCGGAGTGGCTGCAGCGGATGTGGTTCACGCGCTGGATCTGACCGGCTCCTCCTCGTCGGTGGCCGCCAGGAGGCCGGCCACGATCAGGCCCTGGCCGAGCAGGTAGGTCGACATCACCCAGAACCCGTGGCCGGGCAGGTCCACGCCCGCGAACCCGGAGAGCCCGATGAGCGAGTCCGAGACCAGGAACGACGCCGCGCCGATCGCGGTCATCGGGCTGACCCGGTGCGCCAGGTAGGCCATGGTGCCCAGCGCCAGGCCGTACAGGCCCACCGCCAGCAGGATCGGCTGCACCCCGTCGACCGCCACGAAGAAGCCGACCAGCCCGAACCACCACGCGACGTACGGCACGGCGAGCCAGCGGGGCAGCTGGCGCCGACCGGCCCGGCGGAACGTCGTGATCCAGGACAGCTGAGCCACCAGGAACATCGCGACCCCGCCCAGGAACCACAGCTCACCGGAGCCGAGCAGCGCCAGGTCGCCGAGCCAGGAGAAGAAGAGCGCCGCGGCGGCCGGGACCAGCCACGAGCCGCGCGCGGACCTGTCTTGGGCGGCGGCCTGGGCGGCCGTCTGGGCGGCGGGCTTCGCGGTGGACAGGGCGCGGAGCAGGACCAGCGCCAGGGCGGGCATCAGCAGCGTCTTCGACCAGTTCCCCGCGGTCTCGGCGCCGAGAAGTTGGCAGCCGAGGTGGAACGCCGAGACGAGCAGGTACGGAGCCCAGGCGGCCCACGCTGGACGCGGTGCGGGTGGCATGGGTGCGACGGTAGGGCCAACCCGGCCCTCACGCGGGGCGAACCCGCAATACCAACGAATTAGGCAAGGCTTGGTTTCGCAACGCCGGTGTGGGGTATATCCCTCCTGCTCTTCAGGTACCGACAGGTCACGAGCAGGACGAACAGGCGCCACCCATCCCCCAGGCGCCGGGAGGTCACCACAGTGCTACAGAAGCTGGCCGAGAAGGCCCGACACGACGACATCTGGCCCGATCCGAGCGACCGGCGCGCCGCCACCGCCCAGCTCCTGGAGCGCGCCGTGGCCGCCGAGGGCGACAAGCGCCGGCAGATCGAGGAGTTGGTCGTCGAGCTGAACGTGGAGGTGGCCCGCGACGTCGCCCGGCGCTACCGGGGGCGGGGCATCGACCTCGACGACCTGGAGCAGGTGGCCTGCCTGGGTCTGGTCAAGGCGGTGCGCCGGTTCGAGCCCGACAAGGGCCGCGACTTCCTCAGCTACGCGGTGCCCACGATCCGCGGGGAGATCCGCCGCCACTTCCGCGACCGCGGCTGGGTGGTGCGCCCGCCGCGCTCGATCCAGGAGATGCAGGCCGCGATCAGCGGCGCCGAGGAGGCCCTGGTCCAGGAGCTGGGGCGCTCGCCCCGGCCGCGGGAGATCGCCGCGCACCTCGGGGTCGACCTGGACTCGGTGCTGGAGGCGCTCGGCGCCAGCGGCTGCTTCGTCCCCTCCTCGCTCGACGCGCCACTGAGCCCCGGGGAGAGCAACGAGCTGGGTCACCAGCTGGGCGCCGAGGAGTTCGGCTTCGAGGCGGCCGAGGCCCGGGCGGCGCTGGAGCCGATCCTGGCGGACCTGACCGACCGGGAGCGACTGATCCTGGAGCGCCGGTTCGCCCAGGGCCGCACCCAGGCCGAGATCGGGGCGGAGATCGGGGTCACCCAGATGCAGGTCTCGCGGCTGTTGACGGCCACGCTCGCCAAGCTGCGCGCCGCACTGGAGGAGCCCGCGGCCTGATCCGGCCCGCATTCTGGCCGGCTCACCCGCATGCCGCGAGCGGGCGCGGGTACGAGGCGTCGGTACCGGCACTTCGTGCCACCGACCACCTCAAGGAGACCGAGTCATGGGTCTGGACGACAAGATCGCCAACGCCACCGACAAGCTGGCGGGCAAGGCCAAGGAGGCCACCGGCGACGCCACCGACAACGCCGACCTGCAGGCCGAGGGCCAGCTCGACCAGAGCAAGGCCGACCTGAAGCAGGCGGGCGAGAAGGTCAAGGACGCCTTCAAGTAAGGGGTCAGCCCGGGCGACCTAAGATCCGGGCATGCCCGAGTTCGCCGCCGCCGAACCGCCGACACCGCAGCAGGTACACCGCGCCCTGTCGCGCGCGGAGCGCGGCGCCGCCCTGGACGCGGCGGAGGCGGCGGCGCTGCTGGCGGCCCGCGGCGCCGAGCTGGACCGGCTCTGCGACGTGGCCGCCCGGGTGCGCGACGCCGGACTGATCGCCGCCGGTCGCCCGGGCGTGGTCACCTACTCCCCCAAGGTCTTCATCCCGGTGACCCGGCTGTGCCGGGACCGGTGCCACTACTGCACGTTCGTCGAGACCCCCGCCCAGGCGACGCGCGAGGGGCGGGCGCCGTACCTGTCGCCGGAGGAGATCCTCGACCTGGCCCGCCGAGGCGCGGCGATGGGCTGCCTGGAGGCGCTGTTCACCCTCGGCGACCGGCCCGAGGACCGGTGGCCCGAGGCCCGGACCTGGCTGGACGAGCAGGGCTACGACTCGACCCTGGCCTACGTGCGGGCGATGGCGGTGCGGGTGCTGGAGGAGACCGGGCTACTGCCGCACCTGAACCCCGGGGTGATGAGCTGGGAGGAGCTGCACCGGCTCAAGCCCGTGGCCCCGTCCATGGGGCTGATGCTGGAGACCACCTCGCGACGGCTCTTCGAGACCAGGGGGCTGGCCCACCACGGGTCGCCGGACAAGGACCCCGCGGTGCGGCTGCGGGTGCTGGAGGACGCCGGCCGGCTGGCGGTGCCGTTCACCACCGGGTTGCTGGTCGGGATCGGCGAGACGCTGGCCGAGCGCGCCGAGACGATCTTCGCGCTCCGCGGAGTTGCCCGGGCGTACGGCGGGGTGCAGGAGGTGATCGTCCAGAACTTCCGCGCCAAGCCCGACACCGCGATGCGGCACAGCGAGGACCTGGGGCTGGAGGAGTACCGGGCCGCGATCACGGTGACTCGGCTGGTGCTGGGGCCGAAGGCGCGGATCCAGGCGCCGCCCAACCTGACCGAGCCGGGTGAGTGTGCGCAGCTGCTGGGGGCCGGGATCGACGACTGGGGCGGGGTCTCGCCGCTCACCCCCGACCACGTCAACCCCGAGCGTCCCTGGCCGTCGGTGCAGCGGCTGTCCGAGCTCAGCGCCGAGGCCGGGTTCGAGCTGCGGGCCCGGTTGACCGTGCACCCGGAGTACGTGCGGGCCCGCGACCCCTGGATCGACCCGCGGGTCTGGCCCCACGTGGCCGCGCTGGCCGACCCGGAGACCGGGCTCGCCCGTCCCGGGGTGCGCCCCGTCGGCCTGCCGTGGCAGGAGCCGGACCCGGCGCTGGAGCAGGCCCGTCGCGGCCGGGTGGACCTGCACACCGAGGTCGACACGAGCGGCCGCTCGGCGGATCGGCGCAGCGACTTCGCCGAGGTGTACGGCGACTGGTCGGCGGTCGCCGACGGGGCCCGGGCCACCGGCTCGGCGATGGGTCATGCCCCGGCCGCGCACGTGGGCGGCGACCTACGGCAGGCGCTGAAGCAGGCCGAGGCGGACCCGTCGGGGCTGAGCGACGATCAGGCGCTGGCGCTGATCACCGCCGACGGCGAGGACCTGGCCCGGGTGTGCGAGCTGGCCGACGGGCTGCGCCGCGACACCGTCGGGGACGTGGTCACCTACGTGGTCAACCGCAACATCAACTTCACCAACGTCTGCTACCTGGGCTGCCGGTTCTGCGCGTTCGCGCAGCGGCGCACCGACGCCGACGCCTACTCGCTGTCCCTGGACCAGGTCGCGGACCGGGCCGAGGAGGCCTGGGCGCTGGGCGCCACCGAGGTGTGCATGCAGGGCGGGATCGACCCGGAGCTGCCGGGCACGGCGTACTTCGACCTGGCGGCGGCGGTCAAGGCCCGCGTGCCCGGCATGCACGTGCACGCGTTCTCCCCGATGGAGATCGTGAACGGCGCCGCCCGCACCGGGCTGCCCGTCGAGGAGTTCCTCCTGCGGGCCAAGGACGCCGGCCTGGACTCGATTCCCGGCACCGCCGCGGAGATCCTCGACGACGACGTGCGGTGGGTGCTGACCAAGGGCAAGCTGCCCGCGCGCACCTGGGTCGAGGTGATCACCACCGCGCACCGCGTCGGGCTGCCCTCCAGCGCGACCATGATGTACGGCCACGTCGACAACCCGCGGCACTGGATCACCCACCTGCGGGTGCTCAGCCGGATCCAGGCCGAGACCGGCGGCTTCACCGAGTTCGTGCCGCTGCCGTTCGTGCACACCTCGGCGCCGATCTATCTGGCCGGCATCGCGCGCCCGGGCCCGAGCCACCGCGACAACCTCGCGGTCCACGCCGTAGGGCGCATCCTGCTGCACGGGCTGGTGCCGTCCATCCAGACCTCCTGGGTGAAGCTCGGCGTGGCCGGCACCCAGGCGATGCTGCGCGCCGGCGCCAACGACCTCGGCGGCACCCTGATGGAGGAGACCATCTCCCGGATGGCCGGCTCCGAGCACGGCTCGGCCAAGTCGGTGGCCGAGCTCGAGGCGATCGCGACCGGGATCGGTCGCCCGGCACGGCAACGCACCACGACCTATGAGGCGGTGGCCAAAGGTCGTGGTGCGCCGCTGGAGCAGGTGTGACTCAGCCCGTGAAGCTCAGCGACCGGGCGGGGCGCCTCCGCCCGGACCCATCTGCGTGGCCTCGCCGGCGGTGACCTCGGTCGAGCTCGAGCCGGCCACCACCTGGTAGGTGTCGCCGTTCGCCACGTCCGCGGAGGAGAACACCACCGTGCTGAACCCCTTGGGCACGGTGATCTCGGCGATCACGTCGCCGTCAGCATCCGCGATCTGCAGCACGTCGCCGCCGCTGCCAGTCACGCTGGCGAAGACGAAGCCCTGGGTCGAGGCCGCGCCCGGGGCCTGGGCCATGCCGCCGGCGTCGACGGCGAGCAGGGTGCCGCCGGTGACGGTGAACTCGCCGTTGCTGTCCACCGCGCCGTTGCCCGGGTTCGTGGGCCCGAAGACGGTGGTGCTGCCGCCGGTCAGGGTCAGCGACCCGTTGGAGTCCAGCCCGTCGCCCTCGGCGTCGACCACCAGGGTGCCCCCTGAGACGATCAGCCGCTCGCCGGTGTCGGCCATCTCGCCGCCGCCGGGGCCCCCGCCCTCCGTCCCCTCCGTGCTCGTGCTGGAGGAGCCGTTGGAGGCGTTCAGGCCGTCGTCGCTGGCGGTCACGGTGACCTCCCCGCCGGTGATCGCGATGTCGCCTGCCTCGATCGCCTCGACCGACTCGGTGACGGTCAGGGTGCCGTCCTCGATGACGAAGATCAGGCCGGCGTCCACGCCCTTGGAGGTGGCCTCGTCGGTCTCGCCGCCGGTGGCCGCGACCTCGATGGTGCCGCCGGTCACGACGATGTCGGTGATGGCATCCAGGCCGTCGTCGGCCGCCGAGACGCTCACGGTGCCACCGGTCACGACGACGTAGCCGCGGGTCTCCTCGTCCTCGTTGTCGGACTTCAGGCCGTCGCCGCCGGCGGTGAGGTAGAGCGTGCCGCCCTCGATGGTCAGGGAGTCCTTGCCACGCAGCGCGTCGTCGGCGGCCTCGACGGTGATCTCCCCGCCGAGCACGACCAGGTCGTCCTCGCTGGTGATGCCGTCGTTGCCGTTGCCGGTGACCGTGAGGCTGCCGGTGCCGCTGATCGTCAGGTCCTCCTCGCTGAACAGGGCCGCGTTGACCTCGGCGTCCTCGGCGTAAGAATCTGTGTCGGACAGGGTGTTCTCGCTGCCGTCGGCCAGGTGCACGGCGACGTCGTCGGCCGAGATCACGCTGATGGCCGCGGTGCTGTCGCTGGAGATCTCGACCCCGTCGAGCACCAGGACGACCAGGGCGTCCTCGGGCGCGTCGACCACGACCTGGCCCTGCAGAATGCCACTGAGCCGGTAGACGCCGGCGGCGGTGATCGTCACCGTCGAGCCGTCCACCGTGACCCCCTCGGCGGAGGTGGAGGCGCTGGTGCCGTACAGGGTCACCTCGACGGCGTCGTCGATGGACCACTCGTCCTCGTTGACCGTGGTGGCGTCCTCGTTGGCGGCCAGGACCGCCTCCGCGGTCAGGTCGCTGGTCGCGGTGGTCGAGGTCGAGGTGGTGCTTCCGGAGTTGGACGTCTCGCTGCTGCTGGAGGTGCTGGTCGCGCCGCACCCGGCGAGCAGTACGACGGCCGCGGCGGCCGCGGCGGCCCGCCGCAGCGCGAGTCGTGGTGTCAGGTTCATCGGGGGCTCCTCGGGTCGGTGTTGAAGTGGTGGCGCAGGACGCGCGACCACTTGTTGGCCGGCAGGTCGGTGCGCAGGGCGGCCAGGCCGGTGGCGTACTTGCTGACCCCGGCCGGCCGGTGGCCGCGGCGCCACAGCGCCCGGTCGACCTGGGAGGCCTGGGCGCCGGACTTGGTCTCCAGGATCACCAGGTCGCTCAGGGCCAGGTCCCGGCCGTGCGGGTCCTGCCAGCGCAGGTCGGTGTCGACGGTGACGCGCAGGCCGCCGCCGGGCGGCACCAGCGTCATCCGGGCGTACGAGGTGCGCAGCACCGGGGCCAGCTCGTCGGCCACCAGCGGGCGCAGGCTCAGCGGGCGCAGGTGCTCCTCGGTGTACTCGCGGGCAGGTGCGGTGAGGTGGTGGCGGTGCGCCGCGGCGTACCCCATCCGCTCCTTGATCGTCTCCTGGCGCCGACCCCGGGTCTTGACCTCGAGGAAGGCCAGGTCGCTGTCCAGGTACGCGCGGCTGCGCACCTTGAACCGACGCCGCCGGTTGTGCGCGGCCAGCCGGTAGCTGAGCAGGTCCGGGGTGTCGAAGTACGTCGACTCGTAGTCGAAGCGGCGCCTTCCCTCGATCTCCAGCACCCGGGTGCCCGGCTGGAGCGCGTCCAGC
>ERZ1645187.468-NODE-468-length-39698-cov-9.957470_pt1 | contig 39698 bp, 33 predicted proteins | sample MGYA00575352_ERZ1645187 | MGnify/ENA primary metagenome ERZ1645187 (study PRJEB40837, sample SAMN11349314) | freshwater sediment metagenome | isolation source: river sediment | host: Sediment | place: India: Wazaribad , New Delhi | collected 2017-02-21 ... | reverse complement strand
CAACAGAACGACCAGATAAGTCGTGCTCCACTCATCAATCTGGACGGCATACGGCATCCTGTACTTGGTCAGCCATTCCCTCGCCATCGTATCAAATTCTTTTGTGGTCATTGCCTCTGCCCCTTGACCCTTATTCTCCCAAGGAGGGGTGGTAAACCTGTCTCTAAATCATCAGTTTATGAGCCGTATCTAAAACCCCGTTTGCCAAATCAGGCTACGTGGACTAATTGGTGGGCTCTGGAACGGCTGACCCCCATCCGCTTCGCAAGTTCGGCATATGAAAGACCCTGACTCCGCAAGGCTTTTGCTTCGGCAATGGTGTTGGCAGGCGTATTCGGTCTTCCAAGTCTCTTGCCATTCGCCCTGGCTCGTTGAAGCCCTGCAACCGTCCTTTCAGACAGACGGATTCGCTCCTGACGAGCCAATGCTCCCAGCAGGGCTACAATGGCATCGGAAAAGATTCCAAGGCTACTGATGTAGGGTTCGGTGAACGAATGCCAGCGAACTCCGCAGGCATCGAATTGGGTAAGATAGGCAATGGTTTTCCGACTTCCCTCCCGAGAAAGCCTGTCTAACGACCAAAACAGAACTGTGTTGAACCGTCTTTGGTGGCAAAGCGTCAATAGCCTTTCCAATCCAGACCGCTCCTTTTCCCCCTTCCCGCCAGAGCAGACATCCGTGATTTCTTCAACGACTTCCCAACCTTGGGCAGAGGCGTATTGGCGGAGTTGACGGAGTTGATTTTCTAATTCCTGGTCTTTTGTGCTGACCCGAGAGTAGATAACCGCCTTCATATTGCCTCCTGTTCAGCAAAAGGGTCTTTTTTCGACCCCCTAAAACCCCTGAATAATGACCCTTTTCAAAAGGCAGTCAGATGTCCAGAGATTCGTTCGTTATTCTGAACAGGTGTTAACGTGGAATCTTGGGAAAAGCAACCGCATCTAGGCCGATAGCGAACTGCTTCCCGATTGTGGAGTGATGCCCTTGCCAAGAGTGGCGGACTTGCTCCGAAACCAGAGCATCATCGCCTGGCGAAGAGGCGGAGCCAGGGCAAGAATTCCGTACTTCAGGACGGCCATTTTATGCAGGTCACTTCTCCCATACCGTCGCCGTCTATAGGTTCGAGGGCTAATGCAGAATGGCAAGGCATCTGCGAATGGCGGTATCCATTGTCCCTCCCTGCCGAAATAGGCTGTCCAATACATCAAGGGCAAGAGTTCTCCCAAGGCGGGACGCCTTATCGCTCTAATGCGTTCGGCGGACTCCTGTGGCATCCTAGAAGCGAATAAGACCCCAAAGAAAGGAGATACGACAATCCGTCCTTTCTCCCGAAAAGGTCGCCAAGGATTGAACAATATGGTCATCCGTTTGAGCAGTGATATTACTGCCTCGGTACTTGGCAGAACCAGCCAGGCATCCCCTTTGGCATCACGTTCCAGAAGTGAGCCAGCAAACAGCCCTGCTGTTACCTCAAGGTCGTCCTGGGCGGGCAAGAGCATTGACGGGCATCTTGAGAGACGCCTACATCCGCTGGCTCCTGTGGTCTGCTCAAAACAGATTCCCATTTTCGCCCCCTCAATGTCCCTGACCAGTGCCGAATGCGTCGCCTCCCAAATCTGGTATCGCCCCCAAGATGCCGTTGCCTGAACCCTTAACGCCCCTGAAATGACAAGGCCTCTCCAAAAACTGCCAGTCCAGGGTCGGATTCTATCCTCAATGCCCAGCCCTCCCCGTTTTACTCGCTCCCTGACCGCCCGAACTCCGCCCCGCCAACGGACTTCGCCGTAGGTCGGAGGCATATCTCGTGACAAAGGAGTCCAAAAGGGAAATGGGGATAAATCCCGCTTTATTACATCCGTACCCATAACGCAGACCGCCCTGGCTGTTGCAAGGAGGACTGGCTCCCTATCCATAAGGCGGGGGTTGCCTTGATACCGCCTGAAATAAAAATATTCTATCTCGTCCCAAGACATATATGTTCCAGCAATAAAACCGCAATGTAAGTGTCTGAAGCACTCCGATGTTTACGAATCAATATTGCGGAATTACGGGGGAATCTACCTGCAAGGGGTTCAAAGAAAATCATTTTGCCGTTAAGCAGAGTGCTGTCTGGCGGGGGAGAAAAGTGCCAAGGAGGACTTCAGGAGGACGCAGGTATACCTCCATTGGGATGAACTAACCGAACTGCTTTGACATCCCGTCTATGGCCTGGGCGACATCGCCTTCGTCGAAAAAGATAAGCCCTTCCCGTTTATTAAAGACCATCTGCTCTGCAAGGCAGGATATGACCAGTTTCAGGCCTCTCGCCAGTCCGCTTTCATATGCCCATTCGGACAAATACCGCCTTGCCTCTGGCGTTAAAGCCATCTTCATCTTCTCCGTGACGAATTGCGAGTTGTACATTGCCAGAACCCCCGTTGGGGCAATTAGAATGGCCTCCAAGTCGGCTATTGACGGCCTGGGAAGGTAAATGACCCCCGTAAGTCGGTTCACGAACTCTTCCAACATCCCATATTCAATCAAAGCGGAGCGAATGGCCATCATCCCGACCGTCTCATCTGTTGGTGAACCAAATCCGATTCCTGCCCGCAACCGTTTTTGCTTATGCAGTATGTCGGGCAAATCTGTGTATGCCCCTGAAAACAGATATAGTAAACCCCGAGAATCAAATAGTAATGGTTTGCCGTCGAATGTTCGCCGACCTCCGATTTGGAAATTCGACTGCCCCTCCATAATCCGTAAGACGCCTTGTTGTACGGCAGTCCCAAATACATCAATGCCAGTGTCCCGACTGCTTCCGCCTGATGCCCTTTTTTTATCCCATTCATCAAGGTGCAAAACCGCCGTTCGACTGCGGGCGGGATTGCTCCCAGAAACCCGCATCAGCGTAGAAACGGCATCGGAAACGCTCATCCCAACATAGCCTTCGCAAGTAATGTCGCAGGCGGAAAATGAGGCTACTGGCAAATCGAGTATCTTTGCGGTCGTATTTACAAGATGGGTTTTCCCGCTACCAGAATCCCCGAGAATCAATATTGCCTCTGGCGGGGTATCTGGCTGTTGGCCTCGGTCAAGCATTCGCTTGCGTTGTAAGTGCATTGCGAGCCTACAGCAGTAGCGTCGCAAGGCCGATGAAGTATTCTGTCCAATGACATATTCTTGCATCCTCCGCATTATCTCGCTGGCAGTAGAAGGACAGGAAGAGGGGATTGCCTGCGTCTCTTGTCCAGAAGGGGGCGAGCATACATCGGCTTCGTTTATCCCAGTTGGCCTTCGAGTGGCCGACCGCAAGGCGGATTGGTCTTTTATGGCCTGAAAGGCAGATTCATCGAATAGGAGAGGATTTCTTCTGTCGCCATTCAGATATCTGCGTAATCTGTCGCCAACCCTTATCGTGCCCCCATTAAAATCCTGGTCTTTGTAGTTAAAACTGCCAGTCCTAATTAATTCATAGACGATTCGACGTGATTCGAGGCTGTCCTGCGGATTGCCAAGCCCAACCGTTTTGGCGACTTGCCCGATTGATATGCTGTCGTTTGGGGTCAGCAAAAAGACATATGAACAGTATGCAATCGTCCGAACAGCGACCATATCGGCAACCTGACGCCCAACAATCCCGAGGATTCGCCTCAAGCCAGGATTGCTGTCGAGATAGACAAAGTGCTCGCAGGCGTTTTCTGCCTCCTTAATCTTCGTCCGCAATTCCGCTTCTTTTTCGGGTGAGTGTTGACTTGGGAACCCGACCTCATTGCGTGGCCAGGCGAATTCATTTAACAGCCATCCAAGGGCTACAAGTTGGGAGACTCCCCTTGAGTCCAGGTCTGAACGCCCGTCAAGGCGTGATGGAGGTCTCTTTGGCTTGTCGTCAGCCATTGGGAATTGAGCCTATACTTGACGGCGAAGGCGGAGGAATCCGTCTCCCTTAACTTCAACCCAATACCCAGATTTTGCAGAGCGATGTCCCTCGTCATCGGGGGCTTTTCGAGAACAGACGACGCTGACATTCCAAGACGCATTTCGTTTCGGGTCTTTGCCTGTTCTGCGGGCAAGTTCCTTGACTAACCATTCTCGACTACAACCGCCATACTTGTCGGTCGCCATAGAGAGCAGGGCATAGGCGGTCTGGTACGCTCCCTTTCGATATGGGCAATGGCTGGGAACAACCAACTTGCCAACGGGCTTATGCTTCGGCCTCTGTATGCTTTTAATCGGCGACCCAATAGATGACATCTGAACCTCCTGTATATTTTCGGAGGTGGTGTCTCGTGCGTGTGTGAATAAAGCGAATAAAATATTTCTATGCCGAGACGGTCTTCTTCTTGCGGGGGCGAGTTCTGGCGTAAGGGGCTGGATTTTCGCCGATTACACCAACTTCAATATCGCCCCCCGAAATCAGCATTCTCGGCTTCATATTTTTCCAGGCTTCTGGATAGCAGTAGGATTTATAGGCAAAGAGAATGCGAACCGAACCCGCCTTTTCGCCCTTACTCGCAAAAGAGAGAGGCATAACTCTTGAGTTGCGGTCTGGAATTCGTTCAATAGTGAATTCCTCCCCAGACCGCAGTTGTATTTTTACGGAGTAAGCAAATACGTGTATTGATTTGATGGCCTCATGGAGGAAGCGTCGAATGAGATGCCTATCCATAGGGTCATCTCCTTGAAGCATAACCCCGACTCTCTCGGGCGTTGGAACATTTGCAATATTATGATTAAGGATTTCGTCCAATTCGGCGATTCGCTGTTTAATTTGCTCTCGCCTTAACCTTGTATCGGCAAGTACGGCAAGACGTTGGTCTTCAGTAATAACATCCTTTTCGCTGTCTTCGTACGCCTTGATTTCCCTTTTGCCCAGTCTTGTCGCCTCATCTGCGAGAGACTTTCTTTCGTCTTGAAGGCCAGGGAGTTCTTTTTGTTGTTTGAGATAGCGATGGGCTCCGTGGACGGCAAAGAGTTTTAAGGAATCATAAATCCCGCATCCAAATGTGCTGTTCTCAAGGATTTCTCTGATTAGCGAGAACCGACAATTACCAGCCTGCTTTGGAGCCATTCCGAGCGAATGGCGACAGCGGTAGTAATGCGTCTTGCTCCTGTTGTCATAATCAACGCCCCTGAATGTGCCCATCGCATATCCGCAATAACCGCAAAATATCAAGCCAGAGAGCGGATGCCTGCGGTCGGAAGACAAACTTCTCCTGCGGTCTTTCTTGCTGGCTGACGAGTCGTTTTTCCAGCCGAGTGTTTTTTGAACCGAATGCCATTCATCCAGGGTGACTATTAATTCTTCGGGAGGATGTAATACCTTGGACGGAATCTCTCTCCCGTCAGATGACTTTTGATGTCCTGTATATGCCAGTCGTTCAAGTATTGCCCTGACCTGGCTATAAGACCAATCCTTGTTCTTCATCGTCCTGACGCCATCGGCATTAAGCATCTTGCAAATCGTCAAGACGGGGGTTTCCTTTAGATAAAGGTCAAAAATCCGACGAACAACTTTCAACTCGGATTCAATCGGTACGGCTTTTTGTTCGCCTCCAGAACGGAACCCATAGCAGGATGGGCAATGATACAGCATTCCGTCATTCCGAAGACTCCGAAGGCGAATTTTGCTTTGTTCAATACGAGTATTGATTTCTCCGTCAGAAGTGATGTCGCTGACGGCCTCCGTCAAGACCCTGGCAAGGTCTTTACGGTCAATGAGGCCTTCCTTAACAGAATGAACCTGAACTTCCTGGCGTAATATGGCCTGATATATGGCCTGCCTCAACATTGAGTCATTTACGGGACGGGCTAGTCGCTTGCAATCAAAGACCAATATGCGGTCTATCTCTCCCAGACGACCGAGCAGGGTGCCAAACCCAGGTCTTGTCCGTTTCGATGGTCTGACGTTGTGGGCGTCCAAATACTGCTTTGTTGCATCGTCTAGGGGTTCAAACGGACAGCCTGGCCAATAGGTACGCCCTGAAAAATCTCTGTCCTTTTCTACAAAAACGACTACCATCCCCTGACTAGATGCAAACTCTTGGCAGGTTTCTATCTGGTCTTCTATGCTGGTTTTTTCTGACGCCTTTTTCTCTTCGGAACTCGTGCGGGCATATATTGCAACCCGAATCCGCTTTTTTGCTCCCTTGTCCATACAGCCAATCATCCCAAAAGGACGGGAAAAATACAATATTGTATTTCAATATTACCCCGCCGGGCACGGGCAAGTCCATGCTGGCCAAGCGCGTGCCGACGATCCTGCCGCCGCTGAATTTGGAAGAAGCGCTCGAGACGACGAAGATCCACAGCATCGCGGGGGTGTTGCCGTCTCACCAAGCCGTCGTGGGCGGACGCCCGTTCCGGGCGCCGCACCACACGATCTCCGACGCGGGGCTACTGGGCGGCGGCACGCATCCCATGCCGGGCGAGGTGAGCCTGGCGCACAACGGCGTGCTGTTTCTCGACGAACTGCCGGAATTCCACCGCAACGTGCTGGAAGTGATGCGCCAGCCGCTGGAGGACGGCACGGTATCCATCGCGCGCGCGGCGGCCTCCGTGGCGTTTCCGTGCCGGTTCATGCTGGTGGCGGCGATGAATCCATGTCCTTGCGGCCATTACGGGGACGCGAAGCGGGAGTGCCGGTGCACGCCGATCCAGATGCAGCGCTACCGCAACCGGATTTCCGGGCCGCTGTTGGACCGCATCGACATCCACGTGGAAGTGCCGGCGATGGAATACCAGCAGCTGGCGTCGCTGGAAAAAGGCGAAACCTCCGCCGCGATCCGCGAACGGGTGGTGGCGTCGCGAGCGGTGCAGCGGGAGCGCTTCGCGAAAAGCAAAGGCGCCCGCGCCGTGCATTGCAACGCGGGCATGCGGGCGAAGGACGTCCACAAGCATTGCGTGCTGGACGACGCGGCGCAAGGCCTGCTCAAGGCCGCCATGGCCGACCTGCACCTGAGCGCGCGGGCCTACGACCGCATCCTGAAGGTGGCGCGCACCATCGCCGACCTCGCGCGCGCCGAGCAGATCGCCGCCGACCACGTCGCCGAAGCCATCCAATACCGGTCGCTGGACCGGCAATACTGGGCGTGAGGCCGCCTCCGGCCGACAATTCTTGACAATAGGGGCGGCATGCGGTCCAATTCCGCGCAGATATCGCTCAACATCAAGGAGGTTCCTATGGCGTCCAAGGTCAGCATCGTCGGCATCGTGGCATGGGTTTTGGTGGTGGTTCTGGCCATCGGCGCGGGGGTGCTTGGATTTTTGGGGCAGAAACAGTCGGCCCGCGCGGCGGGATTGCAGGATGCCCTGCAGCAGGTGGCCGCCACGGCAAACGTCCAGGAATTGGCCGCGGATGCGGCGTTGCCGGACGTCGTCCAGCAAGTGCAAGAGGCCATCCAGGGGACGCAGCGGGATCTGACGACCGCGCAGGACGCTTTGACCGCTTCGCAGACCGAGGCGTCGAACGCCAAGGCGGAGGTCGCGGCCCTGTCGCAGAAAGTGCAGGATCAAACGGCCGCCGCGGAAGCCGCCGCCAAGGATCTGGCGGCGAAAGACGAAGCGCTGGCCGCCGCCCAGGCGGAAGCCGAGACGGCCGCGCAGGAAACCAAGGACGTCCAAGAGGCCGCTGCCAAGCAACAGGCCAAGCTGGAAGGGACCATCGAAAAACTGAAAGCCAAGATGGCCGAAGAAACGGCCCGCTTGCAGGCCGAACTCGATGCGGCCCTTCAGCCGCCGCCTGTCGAAGAAGCGGCGGCGGAAGAGATGCCGGAAGAAGCGGTCGAGACCATCAGCCCGGAGGAAGCGGCGGCCCAGGCGGCGAAGGAAGAAGAGGCCAACGCCCGGATCATCGGCCAATCCTCCATGATCACGCTCATCCGCTATGCGCCGGCCACCCAGATCCTGTATCTGCGTCTGCTGGATGGGCAGGAACTGACCTATCGGGACGTTCCGCGGGACCTCTACGACCAAATGGTGGCCGCGCCCGAGAAGCTGGACATGATGTATCGCTTCAAGATCCAAGGCGCGTTCAAGAGCCTGCCGCCGGACAGCGTGGTGATCCGGAAGTATTGGAAGTGGTATCGGCGCAACCATGCGCCGCAAACCGACGTGCGCGTGATCGATCCGCCGCCGGCGCCCGAGATGGCCGAGGACGCGCTGACCGACGAGTCCGCCGCGGTGGAAGCCGTGGAAGCGGCCGTGGCGGCGGAGTAACTCGCCTCCCGCGAAAGAACGCTTGGGGCCGGGCTTGTGCCCGGCCCTTTGCGTTGGCGCGGAAACGGATTGAACGGGGACGGGGCTTCGGGTAAGACATGGAGGCTTTTCAAAGGAGTCCGAAAATGAGCGACGAAAAACAGAACGGCGCGATGTTCCAAGGCCTGGTGATTTCGTTGGCCGCGGCCACGATGCAGCATCTGGGCAAGACGCTGAGCCCCGTGACGAACAAGATCGAGAAGAACCTGCCGGCGGCGCAATCCACGATCGACATGCTGGACATGCTGGAAGCCAAGACGAAGGGCAATTTGTCCGACGCCGAAGCCAAGCTGCTGAAGGGCGTGCTGGCCGAACTGAAGCTGAACTACGTCGAGACGCTGAACGAAAAGCCGGCCGAAGCCGCCTCCGAGAAAAAACCGGAACAGGCCGGCTGATTCATGGGCGCGCGCCTTCTTCGTTCCAAACGGTGGCTGACGCTCGCGTTGCTGGCGGGTTCGCTGGCGGCGGCGGCGTGGTGGCTGGTCTACGTGCCCTACGATCCGCTGGCGATCTATCGGCCCGTTCCGGCGTCGGCCACGCTGGTGGGCCGGCATCTGCGCCTGCCCGAGCGCTGGAACGACCTCTTGGCGAATCCGCTGGCGCTGGCGCTGATGCGGACGATGGGCGTCCGCACCGAAGACGCGGCGGCCCTCGTGGAAGACGAGGAATCGCGGATCTGGTTCGAAAAACTGGCGGGGCGGGAAGGAACGCTGGCTTATTTGCCGGGGCGCATCGGCCGGGCGCCGGCGTGGATGGCGGTGAGCCATCTCGGCGGCGAAAGCCAGAAGTTGCGCTGGCAGCTTTCGCTGTTCCGGGTGCCGGGATTCGAGCGGATGAAAGAATTTCCCGGGCGGTCGGTCTGGCGGGTGGACGTCCGGGATCTGGAGCCGGGGCAGCATTTGGCGATCGCGTTCGGCGAAGGCGTGCTCCTGGCTTGCCTGTCGGTGGATCCGCTGGCCATCGAAGAGGCGCTGGCGGCCTGCGACGGCCGCGGCCAGCGCCTGCTGGAGCGGGAACCGTCGTTCGCGCGGTTCGCGGAAGAAGACGGCCGGAGCGTGCCGGATCGGCTGTGGATCCGCGATGAAAGCGAATTCGCTTCGCCCGATGCCGCCGGCATCGCCGTGGAAATTCCGACGCTGCTGGCCCAGGCGATTTCGCTGTCGGCGACGACGAAGGGGGCGGAGATCGTGCCGGACGATCGGGCCTCCGCGGTGGATCTCGGGCCCTTGGCGCGCCGGCTGGGCGAGGGACCGTGCCTGGCGGCGACGGTGAGCCGCGAGGCGCTCCTGCGCGCGTGGAGCCGGTTCGATGGGTCGCGCCATGCGCGCCATGCGCTGCGGATGGTTTTGGACGTGGCGACGGCCGACCGCCTGGCGGTGATCGGCATGGACGGCGATCTGGGCGGCCGGCTGACGTTCGGGGTGATGCGCTTGCTGGGCGCGGGCGTGCGCGTGCCGACGCTGCTGCTGGCGACGCCGGCGCCCGATCCGGCCGCGGCGGAAGCCGCGATCCAACGGGTGCTGGACGCGAGCAACGCGCGCTACCGGGCGGCGTTCGTTCTGCAGCCGGTTTCCGTGCCGCCCGCCACGATCTACGTGCTGGCCAGCGCCGGCGGCGACGAGTGGGTGGATGAACTGGCGCTGGCGGATCGTCCGGCCTACGCGATCCTGGACGGCTGGCTGCTGGCCTCCAGCAACCTCGGCGCGCTGCAGAAGCTGGCGCAAGCGGCGCCCGGGGCGTCGCCGGACGAGCCGGCCTGGGCCGCAGCGCTGGACGGGTCCGCCGCGGTTTCGACGTGGATCGATTTGGCGCGGAGCGGCAAGGCGGCGAAGGGCGCCTTGGCCACGTGGTCCATCGTTTGGTCGGCGACCGGCGGAGATCCGGCCGTGGGCGAACAGTTGAACGCAGCCAAGGCCTGGATCGACGCTTTCGCGCCGCTGGGCGAAGCGCGGGCGGCCCTGGGCCGGCGGGGCGGCACGACCGAACTGTCCTTGGATTTGGGATTGTCCGGCCGGGGCGCGGCGGAGTAAGATGGTCCATCATGAGCGACACGCTGGTCATCATTCCGACCTACAATGAAAAAGAGAACGCGGAGGCCATCGCGAAAGCGGTGTTGGCGGCTTGTCCCGAAGCGGACCTCCTGTTCGTGGACGACAATTCCCCCGACGGCACCGGCCAGCTGGCCGACCAGCTGGCCGCGACCGAGCCGCGCATCCACGTGATGCATCGGGAGCAGAAGCAAGGGTTGGGCCGCGCCTATGCCGCGGGCTTCCGCTGGGCGCTGGAACGCCCGAATTACCGCTTCATCATGGAGATGGACGCCGATTTCTCGCACGATCCGAAGGCGGTGCCCCAGCTCCGCGCGGCGGCGCAGAACGCGGATCTGGTGCTGGGTTCGCGCTATGTCGGCGGGATCCGCGTGATCAACTGGCCCCTGAACCGGCTGATCCTGAGCACGGGCGCCGCGCTCTACGTGCGGTTGATCACGGGCATGCCGTTCACGGATCCGACGGGCGGATTCAAGTGCTTCCGCCGCGAAGTGCTGGCGGCGATCGATTTGGAGGGCATCCATTCCAGCGGCTATTCGTTCCAGATCGAAATGACGCACACGGCGTGGCATCTGGGCTTCAAGATCGTCGAATCGCCGATCACGTTCGAGGAACGCCGCGAGGGGCAGTCGAAGATGAGCGGCGGCATCGTGAACGAGGCGCTGTGGATGGTCTGGAAGTTGCTGGCCCGCTGCGGATACCGCCGCCATCCGCGCGGCGTGCATCCGCACAGCGTGGCGGCGCCGAATCCCTCCGCGGCGGAGCCCGCGGGATGAAGTTTCTGCGCACGCTGGCCCGCCTGCTGCGGGTGAAGCAGTGGACGAAGAACGCCGTCGTCTTCGCGGCTTTCGTCTTCGCCTTCGGAGACCGGCAGCAGGATCTGGCCGCGTGGGAGCTGTGGAAAGTCTGCCTGGCGGCGTTGGCGTTTTCGCTGACGTCGAGCGCGGTGTACATCCTCAACGATTTGCGCGATGCGCCGCAGGACCGTTTGCATCCCATCAAATGCCGCCGGCCGATCGCGTCGGGCGAGGCGGGCCCGGGTCTGGCGTGGGGAATGGCGGCGGCGTTGCTGGCGCTGGGACTGGGTGGCGCGGGCCGGCTGGGCACGGAACTGCTGGCGGTGCTGGGAACCTATCTGGGGTTGCAGATCGCCTATACGCTTTGGCTGAAGCGCATCGCGCTGGTGGACGTCATCGTGATCGCGCTCGGGTTCGTGCTGCGGGCGCTGGCGGGGGCGGTGGTGATCCACGTCAAGATCAGTCCGTGGCTGTTGCTTTGCGCGATGTTGCTGGCTTTGTTCCTGGGCCTGTGCAAACGGCGGCACGAGAAGGTGAATCTGGCCGGGATGGGGACCCGGGCCGCGCTGGACGGCTACGACGAGCGGTTGCTGGACCTGCTCATCGCCATGACGGGCGCGGCGTCGCTGGTGTGCTATTCGATCTATACCCTTTGGCCCGAGACCGTTGCCAAATTCGGCACGCCGTGGCTCGGCGCGACCATCCCGTTCGTCGTGTTCGGCCTGTTCCGCTACATGGACTTGGTCTATCGGCAGGAACAGGGGGATCGACCGGAGCACATTTTGCTGACGGATCTGCCGCTGATGGCCGACGTGGCGCTCTACGGCGTCGCCGTGCTGGGGATTCTCCTGGTCCGATAAAACGCTTTTATCTGGGAATCCCATTTTATTTGACGGAAAGGGGGCCCAAAGGCGAAACTTTCCCGCGTTTGCGTCCCCCTCTATTCCTAATTGAAGGAGCCTGAAAGCATGAAAATCATTTCCAAGATCGATCACAACGTCCTTCGTCGGACCGTCCAGCGCGCCAAGGAAAAAGGGGTCATTTTGCCGACCTTCGCCCAGCAGAAGAATCCCAAGCTGGTTCCGGCGAAAATCCAGGAAAAGCTCAAGAAGATCGATCTGCAGGCGGTGGATCCGCTCAATCTGTTCCGCATCACGTGGAAGAACGACCCCAAGACCGGGGGTTTCGGCGAAGGCAACTGGCTGGAATTTCCGAAGGAGATCACGGGGGTGGATGCCCGGATCGTCGGCCTGATGGGCCGCTACTTCCCGACGGGCGCCCACAAGGTCGGCGCGGCCTACGGTTGCCTGGTGCCGCGGCTGGTGAGCGGCAACTTCGACCCGACGACGCAGAAGGCCGTGTGGCCCTCCACCGGCAACTATTGCCGCGGCGGCGCTTATGACTGCGCCTTGCTGGGGTGTCCGGCCATCGCCATCCTGCCGGAAGGCATGAGCCAGGAGCGCTTCCAATGGCTCAAGAGCATCAAGACCGACGAGATCATCGCCACGCCGGGCACCGAGTCGAACGTGAAGGAAATCTACGACATGTGCTGGCAGCTCCGGCGCGAGCGCGGCGACAAGATCGTGATCTTCAACCAATTCGAGGAATTCGGCAACGCGATCTGGCACTACAACATGACCGGCGGCGTCATCCAGGAAATCTACGAGAACAACTTCAAGACCCATCACAGCCGCCTGGCCGCCTATATCAGCGCGACGGGTTCGGCCGGCACGATCGCCGCGGGCGATTTCCTGCGCACGAAACATCCCGCTCTCCGCGTGGTGGCCAGCGAGGCCGCGCAGTGCCCGACGCTTTACCAGTACGGCTTCGGCGCGCACCGCATCGAAGGCATCGGCGACAAGCACATTCCGTGGGTCCACAACGTCCGCAACACGGACGCCATCAGCGCGGTGGACGACGAGCAGGTCATGCAGCTGCTGCGGCTCTTCAACGAAAAGGCCGGCCGCGACTACCTGAAAAAACAGGGCGTCCGCGACGACGTGCTCGCCAAGCTGCCGGCCGCCGGCATCTCCGGCATCTGCAACCTCGTGAGCGCCATCTGGACCGCGCGCTACTACGACATGGACGGTCGCGACGTGATTTTCCTGCCGCTGACCGACTCGATGGATCTGTACGAGTCGCGCGTCGTCGAGATGGCCGCGCAGCACGGTCCTTACAACGCCGATCTGGCCGCCCGCCATTACGGCCGCTTCCTCGAGGGCTGCAATCCGACCACCTTCCGCGAGCTGACCTACTTCGACCGGAAGGCGCTGCACAACTTCAAGTATTTCACCTGGGTCGAGCAGCAGGGCAAGGACAGCGAAGAGCTGCGCGCCCTGTGGGACGAGGATTTCTGGAAAGGCCTTTTCGATTCGGCCCAGGTCGCCGAGTGGGACCGCCTGATCGACGACTTCAATGCCGCCACCGGCGTGCTGAAAGCCATGTAAACAAGCAAGGAGAAGAAGAAAATGAGTTCGAAACTGTACGAGGAAGCCAAGAAGCGCGAAGGCGCGATCGCGAATTTCCTGAAGGACATCGTGAGCATTCCCTCCCTGAGCAGCCAGGAGGGCGACGTGGTCAAGTTCATGGCCGCCGCGATGAAGAAGCTGGGCTACGACGAAGTCGTCATCGACGGCATGGGCAACCTGCTCGGCCGCATCGGAAACGGGCCGCGCGTGATCGCCTTCGACGGCCACTGCGACACCGTGGACATCGGCGACATCAGCCTGTGGACCAAGGTCAAGCCCTATCCCGCCGTCATCAAGGACGGCAAGGTCTACGGCCGCGGCACCACCGACCAGAAGGGCGGCATCGCCAGCTCCGTCTACGGCATCGCCATGCTGAAGGAACTGGGCCTGGTGCCCAAGGACCTGACGATCTGGGTGGTCGCCAGCGTCCAGGAAGAGGATTGCGACGGCCTGTGCTGGCAGTACATCGTCAAGGAAAGCAAGCTGCGCCCCGAAGTCGTCGTCTCGACCGAACCGACCAGCCTGCAGATCTACCACGGCCATCGCGGCCGCATGGAAATCGAGATCGAGACCAAGGGCGTGTCCTGCCACGGCTCGGCCCCCGAGCGCGGCGTGAACGCCGTCTACAAGATGGCCGACATCATCAAGGACATCGAAAAGCTCAACGAACGCCTGCCGCCGACGAAGCCGCTGGGCAAGGGCACGGTCACCATCAGCCACATCCGTTCGACCTCGCCGAGCCTGTGCGCGGTGGCGGACAGCTGCACGATCCACCTCGACCGCCGCCTGACGACGGGCGAGAACGAGGAGACCAGCGTGGCCGAGCTGAAGGCGCTGCCGAGCGTGCAGAAGGCCGGCGCCGAAGTCCGCGTGCTGGAATACTCCGTCCCGAGCTGGACGGGCCTGGTGTATCCCACCAAGAAGTACTATCCCACCTGGCACATCGAGGAATCGACCCCGCAGGTCACCAGCGCCGTCGCCGGCTACAAGGCGGCCCTCGCGGAAGACCCGGTCGTGTCCTACTGGGTGTTCAGCACCAACGGCGTGTCCATCTGCGGCATGTACGGCATTCCCGTCATCGGCTTCGGCCCGGGCCATGAGAAGTTCGCCCATTTCCCGAACGAGGAAATCGACGTCGAGCACCTGACCCGCGCCGCCGCGTTCTATGCCGGTTTCGCGATCGAATACGCGAAGACCCCCGTCCCGGCAAAGAAATAGCCCCGGCGCAAACGCCGGCGCCGACGCAAGGGAGTCTCCGGACTCCCTTGCGTTTTTCTTGTTTTTGGGGGCGGCCGGAGCGCGACAAATACGTCGCGAAAAAGGGCCGGCGGAGCCCGGTGAAACCAAGGTCGTGCTTGACGCTGCGGCCCCTCTCTTGGCACACTGACCACCCTTGAAAACGCGCCTTTTGGCCGGTTCTGGCGGGCTCGAGCCCGTGCCGTCCGGGAGGCGGTTGCGAAACCAGCAAGGACGGAGAACGCATTATGCTCGTCGAAAAAATCAACACTGAATACCGCTTCACCAGTCCCACCGTCGACGGGGCTTTCTTGGTCAAGCTGACGCTGAAAGGCAAGGAAGAGAGCCTCAACACCATTTCCGTCGCGCTGTCGGCGTCGTTTCCCCAGCGGAAACTGAAGCCGGGCACGATCCGGAAGGCGATCGGCGAAGAGCGCTGGAAGAACTTCATGCGGATGAAGAAGCTGAAGCTCGCCACCATGTTCATCGAGCCCCACGCCAAAGGATTCATCCCGAACGATTTTTAGGATCCGGCTGCGCCGGATCGAACTGACCGAACCCCAACCAAAAGGAATTCCCATGCTCTACCTGAACGAAAAAGACCTGTTGAAGATCGGCATCCGCTGGAACGAGACGATCGACAACCTCGAAAAAGCCGTCGCCTGCCTGGACAAGAAGGACTACGCCCAGCCGGTGAAGCCCTATCTGCGCTACCGCGAGCCGGTGAACCGCATCATCGCCATGCCGGCGTTCGTCGGCGGCGACATCAACCTCGCCGGCATCAAGTGGATCGCCAGCTTCCCCGGCAACATCGACCACGGCCTGCCGCGCGCCCACAGCGTGGTGGTCCTGAACCAGGCCGAGACCGGCGTGCCGGTGGCCATCATCAACACGGCGCTGCTGAGCGTCGTGCGCACGGCCTCCGTGTCGGGCATGATGATCCGCCATTTCCTCAAGGCCCGCCCGCTGCAGAAGGCGAACGTCGCCATCATGGGCTGGGGCCCGATCGGCCGCCGCCACTACGAGATGGTGTCGGAAATCATGAAGGGCCAGATCGCGAAGATTTCGCTCTTCGACATCCGCGGCATCGATCCGGCGACGATCACCGGCCCGGCCAAGGACCAGACCGTCGTGGTCAAGTCGTGGCAGGAAGCCTACGCGGACGCCGACGTCTTCATCACCTGCACCGTGTCGAAGGCGCCGTACGTGGATCTGAAGCCCAAGACCGGCTCGCTGCAGCTCAATTGCTCCCTGCGCGACTACAAGACCAGCATCCTGGATCACACGAAGGCCATCATCGTGGACGATTGGGAAGAAGTCTGCCGCGAGAAGACCGACATCGAGATGATGCATCTGGAACGCGGCCTGCAGGAGAAGGACACCAAGAACATCGCGGACGTGGTCTATCACAACGCGATGGCCGCCTGGCCGAAAGACGTGCCGATCATGTTCAACCCGATGGGCATGGCCGTCTTCGACATCGCGACCGGCCGCTACTTCATCGAGAAGGCCAAGGCCCTGAACGTCGGCCAGGAACTGGAATAGGACGCGCATGGAACCGAGAAAGAAGATCTACGACAGCATGCTCGAACTCATCGGGAACACCCCGATGGTCCGGCTGAACAAGATTCCCGCGGGCACGGGCTCCGAGATCCTGGTCAAGCTGGAGTACATGAATCCTTCGGGCAGCCTGAAGGACCGCATCGCGCTGGAGATGATCCGGGGCGCGGCGGAACGGGGCGAACTGAAGCCCGGCGCCACGATCATCGAGTCGAGCACCGGCAACACCGGCTTCGCGCTCTCCAGCGTGGGCCGGATGATGGGCTACAATGTCACCATCTACGAAACCATGCCCGGCAAGGCCGGCGCGGAAAAATCGAAGATGATGCGGAACGTCGGCGCGGAAGTGCGCCTGATGGAACCCGACGACATCGAGCACCTGAAGGAACGCAGCATCGCCGGCGCCGAAGTGGAACTGCCCGGCCGCCAGCTCTGCCTGGAGGACGAGACGAAAGCCCCCGGGAAGATCTGGTGGGCGCGCCAGTTCAGCAACGAGGACAACTGCCGGGCGCACTACATCACCGCGCAGGAAATCCTCGAGCAGACCGACGGCAAGCTCGACGTCTTCGTGCAGTCCATCGGCACCGGCGGCAGCGTCGCCGGCATCGCGAAGATCCTGAAGAAGGAAATTCCGAACGTGAAGATCATCGGCATCCAGCCGGCGAGCTCCAAGGAGCCTTGGCACGTGGGGATGGACTTCCCGTCCACGCCGATCAAGGGCGGCATCGTTTCCGACATGCTGAAGGCGGACGGCCTGCTCGACGAGCTGGTGATGGTGACCGACACCATCGCCCGCGACATGACGCACCGCCTGTGGCTCGAGGAAGGCGTCTACTGCGGCGTGTCCTCCGGCGCGAACGTGCACTTCGCCATGGAGGAGATCAAGAAGGCCCAGGGCAAGAAGCTGCGCGTGGTGGCGTTGATGTGCGACCACATGAACCGCTACCTGACCGAAGAGCGCTACGTGACCTAGGCTGCGCTTCCAGATCGCCCCGCCGCGTGGGCTCGCGGGAGGGGCACGGCAAAAAGTTTTCCACGGCGTGGAAAACTTTTTGCCATGTCGTGGAAAACTATGTTGGCCGCCCAGCCGTCTAGACGAGGCGTCCGGCCGCGTCGGGACCGAGCCAGCGCTCGAGGTAGGCCTGGACGTCGAACTTGCGGCGCAGGCCGTTGGCGTTCATGTAGCGGACCATGCCGAAGACGGGGCGTTCGGCCCAGGGGCGGTCGTGGCGACCGAAGCACCAGGCCACGCCGGCGTAGCCGTTGGCGTCGCGGCCGTCCAGTTCGTACTTGTCGTTCAGATACGTCGCCGTTTCGAAGGCTTCTTCGGGAGAACGGCTCCATTCGAGGATCTTCTTGCCCCAGTACATGCGCATGGTGTTGTGCATGCGTCCGGTGCGGACCATCTCGGCCTGCGCGGCGTTCCAGCAGGGATCGTGCGTGGCGCCGGCTTCCCATTGCGCGCGGGAGTAAACGAATTCGCGGGGGTCTTTCCGGTGCCGGTCCAGCGTCCGGAGCGCCCACGCGGGCAGGGTGTCGTAGCGGTCGTAGCCGGGGTTGTACCACGCCGCGTTCATGCTGAGCTCGCGGCGGACGATCAACTGCTCCAAATAGGCGTCGACGGCGTTGCGCGGCGCGTCGGATTTCCCGACGCGCAGGGCGATCTCCAGCGGCGAGATCTGGCCGAAGTGCAGATAGGGGCTCATGCCGGAGCAACCGTCGCGAACGGGATCGCCCCCGTCTTCCGCGTAGTCGGCCAGCCGATGGCCGATGAAGCGGTCGAGCAGGCGGATGGCGGCGGCGCGGCCGCCGCCGGGCCCCGCGGCGGCGGGCACGGAATCGTCCGCGCCGATCCGGCGGCAAACCGCTTCCACATCGTCGAGCGCCAGCGAGCGCTTCGCGAGGCCGACCGCGGGAACCGCGACGGAGACGGGTCGGATCGGCTTCAGGTGTTCCGCGAGCCGCCGGTGGATTTTCGGCCGGATCGTGCGCGCGGCGAATTCGGCGTGGTCGGAGACTTCGGCCACGGGCACGACGACGTCGCCTTCGACGAAGACGGCGGGACAGGCGACGCGCTGCGCCACGGTTTCCCGCCACTGGCGCTGCACGCGCAGATAACCGACGTCGCCGACGAGCAGGGCGGCGTTTTTCGCGAGTGCGGGAACGACTTCCTCCGGAGGGCCTTGCCGGATGCAGAAGCCGATGCCGCGCGCGGCGAGGCGGCGCTCCGTCTCGCGCAGGCCTTCGAGCATGAACCGGTAGTGCCGCCGGTTGGCGCCGGGGTAGGCCGTCAGCGCGAACCCGACGTGCACCGGCAGGCGCAAGGCGTTGGCCCGCGCGACGGCGGTTTCCAGCGCGGGATTGAATTCGGCGCGCTGGGACTGTTGCATCCAGTACAGGACGGCCTTGCCCTTCGCGAGCTTCTTCATGGAAGGAAAGGCTACGCCATTTCGCTGGCCAACGCAACCGGAGGGGTCTGCCCGAAACCGGAGGCTAGGGCAGTTGCGGAGCGATGCGGTAGTAGCGGCTGGTGGCCGGCGGCGGATTGGTGTCGGTCCAGGCGTTGGTGCCCAGGCCGAGGGCGAGGGGCGTCCATTCGCCGGCGACGATGTCGTCGCACCAGTGGATCGCGTACAGGCGGCCGGTGGAGGCGGGCCAAGTGAGATTCGGGGGATTGGTCTGCCAAGTCTCGATGAACGCCATTTGCGGGTAGGAGTCGGCATTGGTGGGATCGGTGTCGGCGACGTATTCCTGCCACGTGAAGTAGCCGTCGGGTTCGGCGTCGTTGGTCGCCGCCGCGTCGAAGTCGTTGGTCCAGCCGTACTGGGCGAGCCACCATTCGGGGACGTCGCCGGCGGCGAGGTTTTCGGCGAAATTCGCCTGTACGGCTTTAGGCGCATCCATGAGGAGGTCGAGGGGATTGTTGGTTTCGGCGACGGAGCCGGTCCAGTCGGTGAAATGGTAGTAGGCGTCGGCGTCGGCCGTGATTTGGGTGGTGGCGCCGGCGGGTTGCCAGGCGTCGGCGACGTCCACGGAGCCGTGATCGGCGGCTTCGGTGTCGAGCCAGTAGTTGGTGGTCCAGAGCCAGAGAAGAGCGGCGTCGTTGGTGACGGTCATCTCGAAGTTGGTGGCGGAGCCGGATAGCGGCTCATTGCCGGCCATGGCCCAGCCGGTGCAGACGTACTGGGTGCCGCCGGCCGGATCGGGAACGGCCACGGAATTGGTGAGGACGGCCCCGTGGACGTTGGTGGTGGTTCCGGGCGGCGGGTCGGCGGTGCCGTGGGCGGAGGCGACGGAAAGCGAATAGAGGCCGTAGGTGCCGGCCAAGAGAACGTTCGTCTGCGGCACGAGGGCATCGCTGTCGAAGGCGAGCGCGGCGGCGTAGACGCCGGCGGTGGCCGGCGCGAACACGACGGCGAAATTGGAAACGCCGCCCGCGGCGACGACGGCGGGGACGCCGGAACATTGGAAGGCGGCCGCGCCGTCGCCGTTGGTGGTCCAGCCGGAAATGGCGAGCGCGGCAGTGCCGTTGTTGTGGATGGAAAACAAGTTGGTGCGGGGCTGGCCCCAAGCGATGCGGCCGAAGTCGGTGCCCTTGGCGAGGGACGGGGATTCGCCGTCGGCGACGGTCGCGCCGTTGGTGCCGAGGACGGCCAGCTGCGGAGAGGAATTGCAAACGAGGAGCGGCAGGGAAAAGCGGGATTGGGCGGCGACCGCGGAACCGTCGTACGCGACGAAATCCAGCACGTGCTCGCCGTCGGAGAGGGCCGCGGTGTCGAGGGAGGCTTCGGCGTCGAGCACGCCGTTGGTGGGGGCGACGTGGAAGAGGATGGAGGCGCGGGCGCGAAGGTCGGCGGGCCAATCCTGCATGAAGGCGGAGAAATTGTTGTTGGTGACCAGCCCATAGCTGGAAGTAACCGGAGTCGCGACGTAGTCGATCAGGATGCCGGCGCCCTCGGGGCCGGGTTTGCGGGCGAAGAGGGTGGCGTCGGAAAGGACGTTGCCGAGACCGTTGGCGATGTAGTTGAAACGGATGCCATTGGTGGCCATGAGGACGGTATTGGTCGAGATCGCGATGCGCAGGCGTTCGAGGAGGTTGGTGATCCGTTCGCCGGCGGAAGCGACCAGAACGTTGGTGACGGCCACGCCGTTGGTAAGGGTGATCGTCAGGGAGACCGTGTCGCCCGCGTTGGCGATGGTGCTGTAGGCCCCGTTGGTGTGGGCCTGGAGGAAGAATTTCTTGCGCGCGGGATAGACGGATGGATAGAGGTTGGTGCCGGCGCGGCCGACGCCGAAGGTCAGGGCCGTGGCCGTGCCCGTGGCGACAGCTGCGGATACCGGCGCGTGGTCGCCGTTGCGATCGAAATTTTCATAGGCCAGTTCGAGGCGGTCGCCGTACGCCTGGGCGAGGACAATGGCGTTGGTGTCGTCGTTGATTTCCGCGGCGAGGGCGGCGACGACGTCGGCGAGCGTCTGATTCGTCGCGACTTCGGCGGAATTGGTGTGGCCGGAGACGGCGACGGACAGGACGTTGCCGGGCGTGGGGCCGAGGGCGGCGAGATTGGTCTGAAAACGGCCGTCGAGGTAGAAATCGATTCGGGCGGCGGGAACGCCGTTGGAGCGGGCGACGGCAGCCACCTGCACGGGTACGGTGCCGGTAACGATCTGGTACGGCGCATGGGACAGATTGGACACGACGGGCGGCGCGGCGAACGGCGCCGCCAGCGGATCGCCGGCGAACAGGCCTTGGTACGGGGCTTCGACGGCCATCGCGTAGGCCTCGCCGATCGTAAAGCCGCGGGCGTACCAAAACGCCATGAGAGGATCGGGGAACTTTTCGATAAAGGCGCACGGTTCGTCCACGGTGCCGTAGGAAGCGGTTGCGCCGATGTCCATCCAGTCGAGGACGGTGGATTGCCCGTAGCAGGGAACGGGCAGCATGCCGCCGCAGGAGGTCAGGTGGTCGGCGTAGGCGCCGGGGAGCCAGACGTTGTTGGTGCGGGCAAGGGCCGGGATGTTGCCGTAGCCGTCGTGGTAGCCGAGGACGTTTGTCTTGCCCGTCAGCACGGTCAAATAGGGCGCGATCGTGCACGTGCCCGGCGTGCCCGGCAAGGCCGTGAAAGCGAACTGCGCGTTGGCGTAGAGCTGTTCGCGGACGCTGCGGCCCATGCTGCCGAGCGTGTACAGGTAGAAGCCGGAGGATGGGAACGAGGATTGGGCCGCGACGCCGCGGTCCGCCACGAGCTTGGCCGTCGGCAGGTTGGAGGCGATGAGATGGAAAGCGACGAATCCGTTGGTGGCATTCCAGCCGTCGGCCGACCGGAATGCGCGCTCGGCGCGGAAATATTCGTTGGACGTGTAGTCGGGCAGGTTGCAGCCGGCCTCGGCGTAGCGCGGGGCGTCCTTGAAGCCGTAGAAGAGGGATGCGCTGATGCCTTCGGCGTCCTCGATTCGCGTGGGAAAATCCTGGCAGAAAACGAGGTAATCGATCTGGTCGTCCAGCCCTTCCGCGGCGATGTGGTCGCGGATGGGGTTCAGCAGCCCGTTGCGGAACTGGGTAAAGGTGATCGATCCCCAGTTCGTGTCGATCCCGAGCGCGCAGATTTGATGGTCGGGGATGCCGTGGGCGGCGGCGTAGTAGTCGCCCAGCTCGACGGAATCGGCGGAGTTGGTGTTGACGACGACCAGGACGTTGAAGGGTCCGCCCCCGGCAGAGGCTGAGCCCGCCAGCGCCAGCAGGAGCGCGAGCGCCCGCAACGCCGGTCCACGCCAAAACGGACGGAATGTCGATCCATATTCCATCATGACAGAAGCATACCCCCGCAGGGGCGGGAGTCAAACCCCGGAATCGTCAGGACGCCGGATTTTGCGGCGCGCGGGGCGGCAGGACGTCGCGGATGGTGACGGTGGTTCCCTTGCCGGGTTCGGAAGCGATGTGGAATTCGTCGGACACGCGTTTCGCGTTGGGCAGACCCATGCCGGCGCCGAACCCGAGGGATTTGACCCAGTCGTTGGCCGTCGTCCAGCCTTCCTGCATGGCGAGTTCGACGTCGGCGATGCCGGGTCCTTGGTCCTTGGCGACGAGCTGGACTTCGCCCTCGTCGGCCCGGAAGGTGAGCGTGCCGCCGTCGGAATGGACCACGAGATTCATTTCCAGCTCGTAGGCCGCGATGGCGATGCGCCGGATGATTTTCGGATCGAGTCCGCGCTTCTGGAGCACGTTTTTGATTTCGGTGGCCGCCGTGCCGGCGTTCTCGAAGTCCGAACGCGCCACGCGGAAGGTCTGGAAATAGCAGCTGGCGTTTTCGGAGAGGGGCAGGACGTACTGGTTTTCGATGCGGGCGAGTTCCTTGAAGAGCTCGACCAGCAGGCGGGTGTTGATGGAGCGCGCCGTGACGATGCCGACGGCCTCGTTGCTCGCGTTGAGGACGGGAAACCGGCGGTACTCGTACTTGTTGAAGTAGGAAATGGCGATGGCCAGCGGCATGTCGTCTTCGATCGTGACGACGTTGGCGGCCATGAAGTTCGCGACGGGTTCGTCCATGCGGTGCGTGTCGAGGGCTTGGAGGAGATCCTCGATGCTGACGATGCCGAACAGGCGGCCGTTTTCGACGACGGGCACGCCGGAAACGCGCCGGGCCTGCATCAGCCGCTGCAGCTCGCGCATCGTGGCGTCGCGGCGGATGACGACGAGGTCGCGCGCCATGACGTCGCGCACGCGCAGCTTGTAGAGCAGCTCGAGGAAGAGCAGGGGCGATTGTTCCGCGCTGATGGGGATCGGGTTCATGGCCGGGCAGAGGTTTTCACGGAACGCCCGCGGATGGCAAACGAAAAGTGGTTTCCGCGCCGGCCAACGGCCGGGCGCCGGATTGGCCGCGCCGTCGCCATTGGATGTCGGCCGGGATCAAGTTGAGGAGGCGGGCCTCGCCGGCCCGAAGGCCTTTCGGCAAAGGGCCTTGGCTTCCTCGATCCAGGCGAGCCGTTCTGCCTCCGTGCTCGTGACGACCACTCCGAACGTCCGGCGGTGGAAAACCCGGACGCCGCACAGGTCGAAGATGCAGCGCCGCCAGATGGCTTCCAGGGGATCGCCGAACGCGGTCTGTTCCCGTTCCTTTTCCGTGTTCGAGGTGTTCAGGACGACTGCCGCGCGGGCGCGAAGCAGGCCGACGGGAACGCCCTCCCCGCCGTCTCCTTCTTCGAACCGGTAGGCGCGGCCCGGCCGGACGACGCGGTCGATCCAGCCCGTCAGGATCGCCGGGGGCTGGCCCCACCAGTTGGGATGGACGACGACGATGCCGTCGGCCGCGCAGAGTTCGTCGCAATGCGCTTGGATGGCCGGAGGAACTTGGCCGCGCTCGGGGATTTCCGCGCTGCCGAGCAGGGGATCGAAGCGCTCGGCGTAGAGGTCGTGGAAGACCACGTCGTGGCCGGCCGCGCGCAGGTCGTCCCGCACCGCCTGCGCCAAGGCATGGTTCAAGCTGCCGGTGTCCGGGTGGCCGAGAAGGATCAGGACATTCATGGGTTTTCCTTGGCTGGGTGCTTGGAAGCCCGCGCGCCGGCCGCGCCGGGAAGGCGGCGCAACAGGCGGCGGTAGACCGGGTTGCCGCGGCCGTCGTCGAGGCTCATGAGCAGGTCGCCCGCCTTGAACTCCGTGCCGCCCGAGGTGAAATCCTGCGCGAGGAGGTTTATGCCCCAGCGTTCCTTCGCGTCCGGCTGGTCGGCGCGCGTCACGACCAGGAAGCCGTCCGCGTCGAAGGCATACCGCACCGCATTCGGAAACGTGGCGTGGAGCTGGTCGAGCGAGGCCGGGGTGTGGTCGGTCGCGTGCGTGGACATGTGCGCGAACATCTCGCCGTCCGCGTAGATCGCGAAATACTGGAAAGACAGCGGCCAGGGATTCTCGACGTTCTTCGCGGTCAGCTCGGTCGACATCGGGATCATCTGCCAGTAGCCCACGACGTCCCCCGGCTTCGCGAACCCGCCGCGCTCGTCGGCGCGGGCGAAGGAAGCAGCCAGCAGAAGGAAGCTTGCGAACAGGAAGCGAGAGAGTTGGTTTGTTATCATGAGGTTTTGAATCTAGCGCCAGCGAACCGGATTAACAAGGTCTGCGTCTTCAAAAAGCGCCCCGTTGCGGCACAAATCGCGGCTTGGGGCGAGACGGCAAAACATCAAATCATAGGACTGACCCCTATATAGGACTGACCCCTATATCTGACCCCTTTATTTCCCTATTGACACTCCTTCAACACAACTATATTGTTGTGTCATGATAGTAGAGCTTGTAAACATTGGCGGCCCGTGGAAAATTTTACCGCCAGGGGTATATGACGCAACTTTGGCTGAGGTGCAGGCATCATTCGCCATAAATCCCAAACGGGTGGCCCTCTTTAAGGGGCTGTTGGCTGGGGCGAAAGCGCTTCATCGAGCCGGATGCAAAGTTATGTATCTGGATGGCAGCTATATTACGGAGAAGCACAATCCAGATGATTTCGATGCCTGTTGGGATCCGCACGGGGTAGATCCAAAGGCTTTGGACCCTATACTTCTAGATTTCAGTGAGCGTAGAAAAAAACAGAAGCAAAAATACGGTGGAGAGTTTTTTCCCTCAAGCGCCCGTGCGGATAGGACACATACATTTATAGAATATTTTCGCACAGACAAGCATACAGGGAAAGAGAAGGGGATAATTCGGTTGGCGCTCGACAGGGCACAAATGTTTGAGGTGAATGAATGATTACAAATGAACGTCAGTATCGCATTACGAAAGGTCAATATTCAAAGCTACGGGATGCCGCTGAGGCTTTTGAAGTCGATAATGTGGCTTCAGGGCTTAAATCCAGGGAGCTTGCCGAGGCTGAAGCCAATGCCTTAAAAAGTGAGATCGAAGCCCTAGGTGATGACATACGGGACTATGAGGCACTTAAAGCGGGGCATATTACGAACTTTCAGGCAGAGAGTATTGAAGAACTGCCACGGATACTGATCCGGGGAAGGATTGCAAAAGGGCTCACCCAGAAAGATCTCGCGGATTTGCTTGGAATAAAAGAACAGCAGGTTCAAAGATACGAGTCAGAAGAGTATCGCTCGGCAAATTTGCGTCGATTATCCGATGTAGCCAAGGTCTTGGGCTTAAGTCTCAGTGGGGTCGCAGAGTTCCAGACAAAGCCAGAGAAAACAGCTGTGGAACTGGACTGGAATAGGTTCCCTATAAAGGAGATGTATCGGCGCGGTTGGTTCCGTGATTTTAGCGGATCAATAAATGCTGCGCTTGCTGAGGCTGATTCGATAGTAGAGCGATTTGTGCGTGAGGTTGTGAGGCGGCCGGCGTTGGCTTACCACAGGAAGCGCATTAGAACTGGTTCTGCTTTAGATCAATACGCGCTGTTGGCTTGGGAATGTCGGGTACTAATGTTGGCCAAAGATCGGCCCCCGAAAATCGCCTTTAACCGCGCTCGGCTTGATGCAGAATGGCTGCGTTCAACAGTGCAAATTAGCAGGCAGGAAGATGGGCCCGCCAGAATGAAGGAGTGGCTTAGTAATGTGGGGATTACTCTAGTTGTCGAGCCATGTTTGCCCGGTACTCACTTGGATGGTGCTGCACTGCTACATGATGATGTGCCAATAATTGGCATGACACTACGCTATGATCGCTTAGACAACTTCTGGTTCGTATTATTGCACGAAATTGCCCATGTAATGAAACATCTGCGAAAGGGAAAAACGGAGGACATATTTGATGACTTGGATGCTGCTCCTGACGACTTTGAAAAAGAAGCCGATGAGATCGCAGGGCAGAGCCTCATTCCGGATGAAGCATGGGAGACAGCGCTAGCACGCTATCTGAGGACGGCGGACTCCATCACGACTCTTGCACAAGATCTAAAAATTAGTCCCGCCATCGTGGCGGGAAAGATACGGCATGAGGCTAGTAATTATGTAATCTTGAGCGATATGGTAGGACTAGGTGAAGTGCGCAAGCAATTTCCCGATGTTCTGTTTGGCCAATAGACAATAGAGGGCAGAAGATAATGAAATTCTCACACAGGCACTATGTCCCTTGCCTTAACTGGAAAAAAGGCGAGTATGATGCAGTGGGCCAGTTGTCAGAAACTGCCAAGGAGCTTATCACGCCACTCATCGAAGTGCCCGAAATCGGGTACGACTTTGCGCGACACTGCCCCCCAAAATCGATTGATGATCACCTTGCTCCCTTCGCTGGACGTGTTCGGCAAAAATGGGCGAACCGGAATGCATTTGTGGATGCACGGCATGTTGCGAGTTCCGGGAGCATGGCCGATGGAACTCATCCGATGGAATTCGTGCTAAATGAACTGAAGGATAATGCCTGCCCGGCAGTCCCGGTCACTGATTGTACGCGTAATTCTAGCTATCAAGATACAGTGCGAAAAGCGATTGCTCGCGATAAGCACGGGGTTTGTTTTAGAATAAGCATTCAGTCCGCCGCAAGTCGTTCGATAGATAGCGAAATTGACGAACTACTGAAAAGTCTCAAGGTGCGGGCCGAGCAAGTAGACTTCATTTTGGATCTGGGCGCTCCGAATTTTGTACCCATTGCTAGTTTTAGCAAAGCAATATTCAGCATAATCGGTAGACTGCCGCACTTGAAATTGTGGCGTACATTTACCTTGCTTGGCACATCATTCCCGGCTTCCATGGGCGAAGTAAAGAGGGGCGTCACATGTATACCCCGAAACGAGTGGCTCCTATATAAAACCGTAGTAAATGCATTGGGTGTCTCGGGAATAAGAATGCCGGCATTCGGCGACTATGCTGTAAATCATCCGGATCAGATTCTATTAGATCCGCGGTTGCTCAAGCCGAGCGCAACCATCAGATACGCAGTGGATGATGCTTGGCTTATTATAAAAGGAACCAGCGTCAGACAGCCAAACGGGTTTGATCAGTTCTATTCCCATTCGGCGACCGTATGCGCATCGGACTTTTATATGGGCTCAGATTATTCGGCTGGCGACAACTACATTTCACAATGCGCTGTCAAAAAAGCTGGTAAAGGCAACCTTACAACTTGGCGGCAGGTGGGCACAAATCATCATCTTGAGAAAGTTGCTATGGATGTCGCCACTCTGTCCTACGCCTGAGGCATGTTCTTACATGGCACCGTAACTCTCTCAATGGGATTAATTGTGCAAGCACCACGTACAACTCGTTTCGCGGGGACCGAAGCACTTTTCTTTTCACGTTGTGAGTTTCTAGTAGGGAAACGACCTCGTTTCGCCACAACAAATGCGCAACGGCGATAGGGTCTACGGCGTGATTAAATCGTCCGCGGCGAACGGTCTCAAAAGAAATACCGCCTCGTTTACCTTCGTGTGCAACGAGGACGCCCCACCAATTAGGGACTTTCTTTAAAACTGGTTTGGCGTGTTTCTGTCCTACTACGATATTGACGCGGTCGAACACGGAGTTGTATGCACTCGCCTGCTTGTCTAGCCTGCGCAAGTTGTCTTCATCACTCTTAATCTCGTATCCTGCGAGGTGGCCATTTACTACGGCAATGTCAGCGCGGAAATTGCCGTGGAGGAGTCCCATTTCGTCAACAACTAGCGTTGAATCGCAAGAAATATTACGCCGCAGTATCTTGCGGTATAATGCATTGCGAATAATGGCGTCATTCATTTGGTCTATATAATCAGCTAGGGGGGTATTACATGATTGTTTAAAGGGAGGCAAAAGAGGGGCAGTCTGAATAAGTGATGATCTGCTCGATTCTGGATGCATTGTCCATATAGTTATTAATCCTTAAGATGGCGGGGCAGGGGTGGATTGGCCCTTCTATTTCCGATCCGGAAGCGTGATGATTTTGGGGGCGCTTTGCAAGTCGGGATGCGCGCGGTCAATGGGGGGATTCGGGATTGGGCGAAGGATTGCGGAAAATTAGAAAGTGGGCCAAAGGGGTCGAAACCGATTTGGAGACGCAAAAAGCAGACACCGGCGGTGCCTAGAGAGGCTCAAACGGGCTCGAAACGGGGTTTGGACGGGTTGTGGAGGTAAAAAAAAAGGCCCCAAACGGGGTCGGAAACCACGAAATTCGCGAAAAACGGGCCATAAATGTCTTAAAAACGGCTCAAAACGTTCGGAAAACTACGAATTGAGCGAATGATGCGAATGGGGAGGAAAACAGGTCGAGCGACGCTCGGCGTGGTCCGGAAGGGCCTGGGAACGGCTAAAGCGGGGTCGGAAACTACGAAATTCACGAAAAACGCGAAAAATGGGCCGAAAACGGCATCAAAACCGGGGATTTTAGCAAGAAAACAGGAAATTTCAGGAAAACAGGAGGGGCGGGACGGAAACAGCGAAATTCGCGAAAAACGCGAAAAATGGGCCGAAAACGCTTAAAAACGACCGCTTTTTGCGTTTTGGAGGCTTGAACTGCGATTTGTGGCGTTTGGGAGTTGGTGGGGGGCTGAGATGCGAAAAATCGGGGGCGAAAATCTCAATATCCAATATTCAAATTCAATGTTCAATTTTCAAGTGTACCGGACCTCCGCGGTCTCCGCGCCTCCGCGAGAAATCGGTTTTTGCTCCGGCTCAGCGGTCGAACAGGGACATCTGGTCGCCGGGATCGATCTTGGGCTTGCGGGCGCGGGGCTGGGCCAGCTTGGGCTGGCCGGCTTCGCTGAGTTCCTGGTCTTCGAGGTTGGCGAGGATTTCCTTGGCGCGGGCGACGACTTCCTCGGGCAGGCCGGCGAGGCGCGCGACCTGGATGCCGTAGGATTTGTCGGCGGCGCCGGGGACGATCTTGCGCAGGAAGACGACGCGGTCGTCCTTTTCGCTGACGAGCACGTTGTAGTTCTTCACGCCGGGGAGGGCGAGAGCGATGTCGGTCAGTTCGTGATAGTGCGTGGCGAAGAGGGTCTTGGCCTTCACCTCGGCGTGGTTGTGGAGATATTCCGCGACGGACCAGGCGATGGAAATGCCGTCGAAGGTCGACGTGCCGCGGCCGATTTCGTCGAGGACGATCAGCGAACGCGCGGTGGCGTTGTTGAGGATGTTGGCGGTCTCCTGCATTTCGACCATGAAGGTCGAGCGGCCGCGGGCGATGTCGTCGCCGGCGCCGACGCGTGTGAAGACGCGATCGACGACGCCGATCTCGGCGGAAGCGGCCGGCACGAAGCAGCCCATCTGCGCCATGATCACGATCAGGGCCACCTGGCGGATGTAGGTGGACTTGCCGGCCATGTTGGGGCCGGTGATGATGAGAAGCTGGTTCTCGACGTTGTCGAGCAGGACGTCGTTGGGGACGAACCGGCCGGATTCGGGCAGGAGCTCGACGACGGGATGCCGGCCGTCGCGGACGACGAGCGGGCCGTCGGCGGTCATCGCGGGGCGAACGTAGCGGCAGGTCAGGGCGCGTTCGGCGAAGGTCGCGAGCACGTCGAGCTCGGCGATGGCCGCGGCGGTCTGCTGGATGGCGGCCACGTGGGCGACGATCCGTTCGCGCAGTTCGAGGAAGAGTTCGGTCTCGAGGGCGACGGACTTGTCCTCGGCGCCGAGGATCTTGTTTTCGTATTCCTTGAGTTCGGGGGTGATGAAGCGCTCGCCGTTGACGACGGTTTGCTTGCGGATATAGTCGTCCGGCACGCGGGCCAGATTGGATTTGGTGACTTCGATGAAGTAGCCGAAGACCTTGTTGAAGCGGATCTTGAGGGAGGAGATGCCGGTGCGCTCGATCTCGCGGGCCTGGAGTTCCGCGATCCACTGCTTGCCGTCGTGGGCGGCGGCGCGGAGCTCGTCGAGTTCGGCGTGATAGCCCTTGCGGATGACGCCGCCTTCCTTGATGGCCAGAGGCGGTTCCTCGACGATGGCGCGGTCGATCAGGGCGACGAGTTCGTCCTGCGGCACGATGGCGGCGGCGAGTTCGCCGAGGCGCGGGGCCGCGTGTGGGGCGAGGGCGGTCTTGAGCTCGGGCAGCTTGGCGAGCGAGACGGCGAGCGCGCGGACGTCGCGCCCGTTGCCGGAGCCGGAAGACAGGCGCGCCAGCAGGCGTTCGAGATCCTTGATGTCGCCGAGGATGCCGCGGAGGGCCTCGAGGTCGTGGCGCTTCTTCAGCAGCGTCTCCACGGCGTCGTGGCGGGCGACGATGGCGGCGAGGTTCTGGAGGGGGCGTCCCATCCAGTCGCGCAGGAGGCGCGAACCCATCGCGGTGCGAGTGGTATCGAGCGCCCGGAGCAGCGTGGTCGGCGCGTCGGCGCGCGGGGTGCCGCGGGAGGCGACGAGGTCGAGGTTGGCCAGGGTGGATTCGTCGAGCATCATCGCGTCGGACGCGGTGCGGAAGCGGATGCGGCGGACGTGGCCGGCGTTGCGGCGGAGGTCGCGGGTCACGTAGTAGAGCAGGGCGCCGGCGGCGGCGACGGCGGCGGGGTGGCCCTCGCCGCCGAAGCCGGCGAGCGACTGCGTGCCGAAGTGGCGGCGCAAGCCGTCGTCGGCGGTGGCCGGATCGAAGATCCAGTCCTCGCGCGCGGTCAGCGCGAACGTGCCCGTGGCGTTGAGGCCGGCGAGGAAGCGTTCGTCGGCGTGGAGGGATTCGGACAAGATGACCTCGGGCGGCGCGTAACGGGCGAGATCGTCGAAGAGCGCCTCGGGATCGGCGGATTCCTCCATCCAGAAATCGCCGGTGGATAGGTCGAGCATGGCGAGGCCGCAGGTCTTGCCGGCGCGGTGCAGGCCGGCGAGATAGTTGGGCCGCGCGGCGTCGAGCATGGAATCGGTCAGGACCGTGCCGGGCGTGACGATGCCGGTGACCTCGCGCTTGACGATGCCCTTGGCGAGGGCGGGGTCTTCCATCTGGTCGCACAGGGCGACTTTCTTGCCGGCGCGGAGCAGCTTGGCGAGATAGAGATCGGCGGCGTGGTAGGGGATGCCGCACATGGGATAGGATTGGCGCTTGGTGAGGGCGATGCCGAGGATTTCGGAGGCGACGACGGCGTCCTCGAAGAACATCTCGTAGAAGTCGCCGAGGCGGAAGAACAGGATGGTGTCCGGAGCGATCTCCGCCTTCGCGCGGCGGTATTGCGCCATCATGGGGGTTGTGGACTTGTCGCTCATCGTCGGGGGAAAAGTGAACCAAACCGCGGGACCGCTGAACAGCCTAAACGGGGCCGGACCGGCGCGAAAGGGTTGCATTGGCCGGCCGCCCTCTGCTATAAACCGCCGCAATAGGTTGGGTAAAGGAGCGGTTCAAGGCGTATGGCGAAAGAAAGCGATCTGATTACGGTGCCCGGCGAGGTGGTGAAGGTGCTGCCGGCGACGATGTATCGCGTGCGGCTGGCGAACGGCCATGAAATCCTGGCCCACATCTCGGGCAAGATGCGGCGGCATTTCATCAAGATCACCACGGGCGACAAGGTCACGGTGGAAATCAGCCCGACGGATTTGACGAAGGGCCGCATCACGTTCCGCGAAAAGAACTGAATTTTCTCGTTTCCGGGAGCAGGCAAAGGGTTTTCCACGGCGTGGAAAACCCTTTTTCCGTTGCGGGGGAAACCGGTGGCCGCGGCCCGTCTTTCGGGTCTTGCCAACGGTTTGCCGGGGCGCGTAGACTCTCCGCATTCAGGAGGTGCGTGATGAACAGATGGGCGGCGATCGCGTTGGCGGGGTGCCTGTGGGCGGGAACGAGCGCGGCGGACGAAGCGCTGGACGAATGGCGGGCGCAGCTGCCCGCGAAGCTGGACGCGCTCCAGACCGTGCGGGAAAAGGGGGAATTGCGCATGGAAATCGCCATGGGCGGGATGAAAAGCCAGCAGATCATGGAGACGGAATTCATCTTCCGCCGGCCCGACGCCTTGGTGGCCAAGGGGCCCTTCGCCGAGCTCTACGTGCTCGGGACGAACGCGACGACCTACCAGAAGATGATGAAGAACGAGTATCGCCGGGAATCCGCGGAAGGCGGCTTGTTCGCGTTCCTGGAGGATTTCCAGACGGACATGCTGATGCTGCAGTCGGACAAGAAACTGCTGCTGCAGACGAACGCCGCCGAACGGGCCGACGTCCTGGACGACATGCTCGGCGCGGAAGGCACGCGCCGCCTGCCGGACGAAGAGCTCGACGGGCGGCCCTGCGAGGTGCTCGTGACCTTGATGGATTCCATGGTGAAAACCGCCTGGGTGAAAATCTGGCTGGATGCGGAAACGGGCCTGCTGCGCCGGATCGAAAGCGTGCCGACGCCGGAATGGGCGCCGGCCAAGCCGGAGGACGATGCGGAGGACGAACCGGAATACGCCCGCGCCATGCGCGACGTGAAAATCTCCTACGTGGTGCGGGAACAGCGGGTGAACGAACCGATCGCGGACGACGCCTTCGTTTTCGCGCCGCCGGAAGGGGCCGCGGAAGACGTCGTCACGCCCGAGGAAGAGCAAGCCGAAGAAATCGAGGCCGCCGACCGGGCCATCGAGAAAGCGGCCGGCCTGGAACGCTTCGAGCTGTCGGGCCAGGAGGCGCCGGACTTCGAACTGCCGCTGCTGGACGGCGGGACGTTCAAGCTGTCCGAACAGAAGGGCAAAGTGGTGGTCATCGATTTCTGGGCGACGTGGTGCGGGCCGTGCGTGCGGGCGCTGCCGGAGATGAAGAAGCTTGCGGAGGCCTATGCGGAGAACCCGGAGGTCGCGGTGGTCGGGTTCAGCACGGACGACGCGGAAAGCCGGGACGAGGTCGAAAAGCTCGTGGCGAAGAACAAGCTGGCCTATGCGATCGGCCTGGGGCCGGACGACGCGAAGGAGGCGTTCAAGGTCACCGGGATCCCGTGCATCGTCGTGGTGGGCAAGGACGGCGTCGTGCAGGGCCGGCGGGTCGGCTTTTCGCCGAAGCTGGAGAAGGATCTGAAACGGGCCGTGGACGAACTGCTGGCGGGCGAAACGCTGGAAAGCGCGACGCCCTACACGGTGGAGGAATTGCAGGCCCTCGAAAAAGGCGCGCGGCCCCGCAGCCGTCCGTCCCGCTCCCGAGACGTGAGCCTGGACCCGAAAGTCTTCAAGCTGCGCTGGAGCCGGGAAGTGCAGTCCGGCGAAGCGCCGCGCAGCGTGGGCGCGGGCATGGAGCGGATCGCCACGGCGATTCCGCCGCGGACGTTCCTGCGGCTGGACGGCACGCAGGCCGCGGTGGTGGACGCCGCCAGCGGCGAAATCGCGGTCTCGTTCGAGCTGCCGGCGGACATGTGCGCGACGAACGAACAAGGCGAAATTCCCGAGTTGGTCTACCTGCACACGCCGGAGGGCGATGCGATCGTCGGCTATCAGGAGTTCTATGCCGTGACGAAGAAGGGCACGAGCACGAACTACCGCACCCGGAAGGCGGAACTGTTCGGCCGGCGATTGCCCGACGGCGAACCCTGGCGCCGGAAACTGGACGACGACGAATCGCTGCGCGGCCTCTACGTCGTGCCGCTGTCGGCCGCGGAAGACCTGCTCGTGGCGGCGACCTGGAGCGAATTGCGCTTCCTGGATGTCGCGGGGAAGACGCGGCTCAAGCAGGATCTGGATTACCGGTCGCAGGCGATTTTCGCGCTCGACGCGGCGGGCAAGCCGATTCTGTATCTGCTGGGCCAGAAGATCGAGATGTACGACGTCGTCTGGCCGCCGGCGCCTCAAACCACCGAGCCGTCCGCGGAAGCGGCCGAGGAAGCGTCCGCGGGCGAATAGGGGCTAGGTCAGGCGCAGGGTCCGCATCCAGTTGCGGAAGTCCTTCGGGAGGGGCGCCGCGGCGGCGATGGGCTTGCCGGTGGCGGGATGCGCGAACCGCAGCTCGGAGGCGTGCAGCATCTGGCGGGGCACTTCGGGAAAATCGGCGCTGCGGGCGCTGAAGTACTGGCGGTCGCCCAGCACGGGAGTGCCGGCGTGGTGGAGATGGATGCGGATCTGGTGGGTGCGGCCGGTTTCGATGGCGACGGTCAAGTGGGCCGCCCGGGGCGGCTTGGACTGCGCGGCGACCTGGCGGACGTGGCTGACGGCGGGCAAATGGTCCACGGGCATGCGGATGTCCATTTGCGGTTCGGCGAGGTTGCCGGCGACGAGGGCGTGGTAGAGCTTGCGGACGCGGCCTTCCTCGAACTGCGCGACGAGCGCGCGGCGGGTCTCTTCGTCCTTGGCGAACAGGACGCAACCGGACGTGTCCTTGTCGAGGCGGTGCACGGCGCGCAAGCCGGGCAGGCCGAGCTGGTCGCGCAACCGGATTTCCAGGGACTTTTCGCCGACGGTGAGCAGCCGCGGCGGCTTGTCGGCGACGAGGAACGCCGGATCGTCGAGCAGAATGCGGACGGGGGTTTCCCGGTTTGGCTGCGGGGCGACGGCATCGGGCAGGAGTTCGACGGCGTCGCGGGTCTGGAGCAGGTGCTTGGCCATCCAGATGCGGCGGCCATTCACGAAGACGAGACGGTCGTCGAGGAGGTTCTTGGCGGCGCGCCGGGAAAGAGCGAGGCAGTCGGCCAGATGGTCGAGCAGGGGCGTGCCGTTGCGGCGCACGGGCGGCAATCGCCGGAGAGCGGGAACTGGAGGGGCGGAACGCTTCATGTCCGGGAAGAATAGCGGGGGGCGGAGGCGCCGTCGAGCCGGAAGGAAAATTCCTTGGCGGCGCGACAAGAGGCTTGAACCCGGCCGCCACCGGTTGTATACGGGCGCGAATGAACGACGACCCGGCCCAGGCGAAAAACGGCGCCGCCCATACACCGGCGGAACGCGAACCCGATCAGACCGTTCTGATCGAGTTTCCGGATCCGCTCCTGCGCGCCGCGCCGGCCGCCGCGGAACCCGCGCGGAAGCGCCAGGCGTTTTTCATCGCCCTGTCCGGCCGCGCCATCGGCAAGACGTTTCCGCTGACCGGCGCGACCGTCATCGGCCGGGCGGCCGATTGCGGCATCTGCCTGGACGACGACGGCGTCTCCCGGGAGCATGCCCGGGTCGAGCTGGACGACCGGGGCCAGGTCTGGATCGCCGATCTCGACAGCACCAACGGCACGTTCCTCCTCGACGGCCGCCGGCTCGGCCGGCAGGTGCTCCAGGACGGGGACCGGATCCGCCTGGGGCCCGAGACGATCCTGAAACTGAGTTTCCACGACGGCCTCGAGGAAGATTTCTACCGGCACCAATACGACTCGGCCACCAAGGACGCCCTCACGGGCATCTACAACAAGCGCTATTTCCTCGACCAGCTGAAGAACGACTTCGCCCATGCCCGGCGCCACGGAACGCCTCTCAGCCTGATCGCCTTCGACCTCGACCACTTCAAGCAGATCAACGACGTCCACGGCCATCCGGCCGGGGACCTCATCCTGCGGGAATTGGCCGGAGTCGTCGGCCGGGCGTTGCGCGGCGAGGATTGGTTCGCCCGCGTCGGCGGGGAAGAATTCGCCATCATCGAGCGGGCGGCGGACGAACGGCAGGTCCGGGCGATGGCGGAACGCATCCGGCGCACCGTCGAATCCCACCGGTTCTTGTGGGACGGCCGCGCCGTGCCGGTGACGATTTCCCTGGGCGTGGCCACGCTGTGGGGCGAGAATTTCCGCAGCGTCGACGCCCTCGTGCGGGCGGCCGACGAATTTCTCTACCAGGCCAAGCAGGCGGGACGCAACCGGATCGCCAGCGCGCTGGGTTGACCGGCCGGCCGTGCCGGCGGCGCTCAGGAGTCGCCGAGGCGGAAGGGGGAGAAACGGGTTTGGACGTCGAAGGGGTCGGAACGTTCGGCGCGCTTGAGGCGGTGGACGATGACGTAGGTGAGGGGGGTGGCGAGGATTTCGTAGCCGGTCTTGAGGACGAAGTTCCAGAAGATCACCTGCAGGACGAGTTGCAGCGGCCAGACGCCGCCGAACGCGAGGGCCGTGAACAGCAGCGAATCGACGCCTTCGCCGGCGATGGTGCTGCCGATGGTGCGCATCCAGAGATGGCGGCCCGACGTCCAGACCTTCATCTTCGCCATGACCCAGGCGTTGAGGAACGATCCGCACCAGAAGGCCACGACGCTGCCGAGGACCACCCGCGGCGTTTGCAGCAGGATGGAGGCAAAAGCGTCCTGCATCGGCACCCCGGGGGCGTAGAAGTTTTCCCAGCCCGGCGCCGGCGGCAGGATCGCGACGAGCGAAAACGCGCCGGCCGCGAAGGCGTTCAGGACGAACCCGAGCCAGATGATGCGGCGGGATTGCGCGTAGCCGTAGACTTCGACGAGGATGTCGCCGAAGATGTAGGAAATGGGGAACAACAGGTTGCCGCCGTCCATCAGGACGAACGGCAGGCCGGGGATCGCCAGCGGCTTGATGGCGGAAACGTTGGAAATCACCAGCACGGTGCAGAACACCGCGGTGATGGGCGCCAGCCAGCGCCGGGAGGAAACGGAGGGGAGTTCGGGGATATTCATTGTTTTCCCAAGAGGTGGCCCAGGGCCTCGGCTGCCGTTTTGCTGGAGGTGCCGGAATCGGGTTGGGCGGCCGTGGCGCCGTCTTTTTCGTCCGCGTCCCCGGCGACAAGCCCCACCGCGCCGCCGCCGACGGCTTTGCCGGCGCCGAACACGGCCCCGGCTCCGTCGCCGAGCAGGTTGCCGGCGCCGGCGATGGCGGTGCCGGTCGCCCCGGCGATGGCCTTCAGGACGTGCGCGACGGCTTCGACGAGCGTGAGCCCTTCCTCCTCCTTGCCGAGATCGGTCAGGACGATCCGCGGCAGCGGGATCGGAATGGCCCCGCCGCCGGTCAGGGCCGCCGCGCCGGTGACGGAGAAGTTCATCTGGCTGTCGGCGATGACGAGCTTTTCGATGACGACCTTCTTGCCGGCGGATTCTTCCGCGGCGCTTTCTTCGGCCGCGGCTTCGTCGGTTTCCTCCTCGCCGCTGGCGAGCTGGTCGATGAGCGCGCCGAGATTGCTGTTGAGCAGCCCCTTTTCGTAGGTGACGGCCAGACCGTCGATCAGGATCGACCGGACGACGATCACGTCGGAAAACAGCGTGGACGCATCGAGCACGACGGAAACGGAACCCAGATCGAGCAGTCCGTCGGTTTTATAGCCTTCGGGATTGCCGACGTGGAGCCCGCGCAAGGCGGCTTTCCCGCGCACGAGCGAAACGTCGGCGCCCTGCAGGGCGACCGGCACGCCGAGGGCGGCGGGGCCGACGGCGTTGACGCCGTTCAGGACGAGCCGGTTCAGCGACAGTTCGAGCGCGGCAAAAACCAGGCCCAAGACGATAAAAATGCCCACGAGGATCTTCAGCGCTTTTTTCACGGGTCTCCGATGCGATCAGGCGATGCCGGCTTCCACCTGCTCCACCACGGGGAAGGAATCCAGAAAACCGGCGACGTCGAACATATCGCGGATGGAACCGTGGACGCCAGTAAAAACCAGCTTGCCGCCGCCGGCATGGATGCGTTTGGAGAGGCCGAGGATGGTCCGCAACCCCGCGCTGCTCAGGAATTGAAGCCCGTTGAAATCGAAGACGAGGCATTTGCAGCCGGAGTGGAGAAGGTCGCCGCAGTGAGCCTCGAGCAAACGCGAAGTGGCGGTGTCGAGGCGGCCCTTGGCGGCAACCACTTCGGCATTTTCCAACTTTCGGTTGGCGAGTACCAGCATGGCGACCTCCTCTCAATCATCCCTTTATACTATCCGTCCATTCGACCCCATCCGCAACCGCCGGAAGGTTAAAATCGCGCAAAATCGCCGCCGAGAAAAGGGCTTGCAGTCCAGCGGGAAGCGTCGACAATGCCGGGCGTTTGCGAAAAGAAGGAGTCCGGCGTTCCCATGTCCTATCCCATCGAGAAGAAATTCGTCGTGGCCGTGTCGTCCACGGTGCTGTTCGACCTGTCGTTCGAGCATGCCTTGTATCTGGAGCAGGGGCTGGAAGCCTTCCGTCGCTACCAGCACGAACACCGGCGCGACGTCCCGAAGCCGGGCACGGGGTTTCCCTTCATCCGGCGCCTGCTGATGCTGAACCGGATGTATCCCGAAGAGCATCCGGTGGAGGTGGTGATCCTGTCGCGCTACCACGCCGACGACGGCATGCGGGTGATGGACGCCGTCCGCGAGTACGGCCTCGACATCACGCGCGCGTTTTTCATGGCCGGCCGCAAGCCCTATCCGTTCATGGAGTCCGTGAACGCCTCGCTTTATCTCAGCACGAATGCGGAACAGGTCAAGGAAGCGGTCGCCCTCGGCTATCCGGCCGGCCACGTCCTGCCTTGCGCGGCCGTCGACGACGAGGAAGACGACCAGCTGCGCATCGCGTTCGATTTCGACGGCGTCCTGGTGGACGACGAGGCGGAGCAGGTCTACAAGAAGACGAACGACCTGGAGCAGTTCCGCCAATACGAGCTGGAAAACCGCGCCCGCCCGCTGAAGGCCGGCCCGCTGATGCCCCTGCTGCAGCAATTGTCGTATTTCCAGAAGATGGACATCGCGCGGGCGCAGGACGATTCCGGACGCAAGCGCTTGCTGCGCATCTCGATCGTGACGGCGCGGGGGGCGCCCGCCCACGAGCGGCTCAACACCACCCTTTCGTCCCTGGGCCTCGAGGCCGACGAGGTTTTCCTGATGGGGGGCATCGAGAAAAAGCGCGTGCTGGACATCCTCAAGCCCCATCTGTTCTTCGACGACCAGATGGTGCATCTGGAGCCCGTAGCGGCCAGTACGCCCTCCGTGCACATCCCGTTCGGGGTCGCCAATCAAATTTCAGGATAAATCTTGCCAAAAGTTGCACAACATGCTTAAATGAAGGCACCATGAAAAGAATGACCGACCGCCAATTGCGATCCGCTTTCAATGCCGCCGGCTTGCGCCTGACGCGGCAGCGCCTCTTGATTTGCCGCGAACTGGCGGGGCGCTACGACCATCCCGACGTCGAACACCTCTATCGGGCGGTCAAGCCCCGCATGCGCCAGATGTCCCTGTTCACCGTCTACCGGACGATGAACGCGCTCGAATCGGCCGGCATGGCGTGGCGGGTCGCGACCTGGAAGGGACATGCCCGCTACGACGGCAACGTGGAGACCCATGCGCATTTCCTCTGCGAAAAATGCGGCCGCATCGACAACGTGGCGGCCCACGACGCCTGCCGCGAAATGGCTTCCCAGGCCCAGAAATGCGTCGAAGGCAGCGTGCGCCGGGTCGAAATGATGATCGTCGGCGAATGCGTGGCTTGCCAAACCGCCGCCGCCGGCGCCTGACCGAACCGCTTCCCGCGCTCCACAAATCGCAGCTTGTGGTTTTTCCACACTGTGGAAAAATCGGCCAAAGTTTTTACGTGCTACGTAAAACTCAGCCAAACTTTTTACGTAGCGTGGAAAAATCGGCCCAAAAAATTGGGAATGTCCGAAAGCGTGTGACGGCTAGGTGGCGGAGAGGACGCGGAAGACG
>ERZ1645187.466-NODE-466-length-39733-cov-10.259212_pt1 | contig 39733 bp, 50 predicted proteins | sample MGYA00575352_ERZ1645187 | MGnify/ENA primary metagenome ERZ1645187 (study PRJEB40837, sample SAMN11349314) | freshwater sediment metagenome | isolation source: river sediment | host: Sediment | place: India: Wazaribad , New Delhi | collected 2017-02-21 ... | reverse complement strand
CATATGATTCACCCATTGCAACCGGCGGCAACCGTGAAGACTTGTCGGATGTCATCTATGACATCACTCCGACTGAGACTCCATTTTTGACTGCTGCCAAAAAAGGCAAAGCAACAGCAATCAACCATGAATGGCTGAAAGATGCTTTGTCAGCTGCTGCTGACAACAAGGCTATTGAAGGTGCTGATGCAAGCCCGTCTGCTCCAAGCGGTCGTTCTCGCTTGGGCAACTACACTCAAATCCTGACCAAGCACGCTGTTGTGACTGGCACTCAGGAAATTGTGCTGAAGGGCGGCGGCATCAAGTCTGAAATGGCCCATCAGGTTGCACGCCGCATGAAGGAAATGAAGCGTGACCTGGAGTATGCAATCCTCGGTCTGGACAATGCCAAGGTTGCAGGCAATGACTCTACTGCTCGTGAGCTGGGTTCACTTTCTGCCTATCTCGGCGGAAACAACTGGCAAGATGGCGGCTCAGGTGGCGTTGCACCAACTGGCGATGGCACAGATGTCATGTCAGGCTCTTTGACTCCGGCTGCTTTTACTGAAGCCAAGCTGAAGACCGGCCTTGAAGCACTTTGGGATCGCAGCTCTGCTGAGAACATCCTGATGTTCAGCGGCAAAAAGCAACGTGGCATCTTGTCAACATTCACCGGCAGTAGCACTCGCTATGCAACTACTGATGATCGCAAGCTGGTTGCCAGCATCGACGTGTACGATGGTGATTTCCAGACCGTGACTGTTGTGCCTGATCGCTTCTGCATCGCCAGCAAGGTGTTTCTGGTTGATCCTGAGTATGTGAAGATTGCCGATCTTCGCCCGATCTCAAAGAGTGATCTGGGCACTACCGGTGACTCAGAGCGCAAGCAGATTGTGTGGGAGACTACACTTGAAGTTTGCAACCCTGATGCACACCATCAGATTGTCAACCTGACCACCTGATGAAACGAGGGCTTGCTTCGGCAAGCTCTCTTAATTGAGGAAATTTGTATGTCTCATTTAAAAGGCGTATCATTTGATGAGTTTTCTCAAATAAGAGAAGAGTTTCACTATGATGACATTGACCAGAAAGTAATCACTCGTCGCTTTCAAGATGTTGAGCCAATTCTTGATTTTAATAAAGAGGCACGTAATCACGTTAATACTGGTAGGATGAGCGAAGTCCATCATGTTGCAAGAATCCCTCTTATTGTGATCGAGAAGTGGAAAAATGAAGGAGTGATTGATTGGTTTAACTCAACTGATGCTGAGCGCAGAAGGGTTCTTAATGACCCAGCAAATGCAATGTTCCGCACGAGAAAGAGCAGGCTGTGATGCTTACACTTGACCTTATGAAGAATGATGATGTGCCGCTGCCAAGCGGATATGGCATCGTCATGTATGCACCAATCAAGGAAGATATGACTCCATTGGTATATGCCAATTCTTCAACTGCTCATGTCAGAGCTGGCAGCGCAAGCACAAGAGAAGATCGTATAACTGGGTACATCACTGATACTGCAGCAAATACTGCTCGGATTGAATCAGATGGCTTGTTAATGGAACCTCCATCAACAAACTATGCATTGCACAGCAATGATTTTGAAAATGCTGCATGGACTGATCCAGCAGGCAATATTACAATAACTCCTGCTGCACAGATTTGTGTTGATGGCTTGTTGTCTGCTTCAAAAATAGAGTGTGATATTGGATCATTTCCTTATGCATATTTGGAACAAGATATTGGCATTGTGCCAAAAAGATTCAGTATTTGGGCAAAACGAGGTAATCGTGATTCTCTTGCCGTTGCATGTTCTGATCAGATTACATTTGTTCAGCTGACTGATCAATGGCAAAGAGTATATTGCGCAGGCCTAAACACTGATTCTGATACAACTGTCAAAATTGGATTTGCTATTGAAGGGGATGAGGAAGAGATTGTTGCAGGAACATATGCATATATTGCATTTGCTCAAGCAGAAACGTTATTTTATGATGCAGATACGACATATATACCAACTACTATTGCAGCAGTTGGTCGTACTGCAGAAGTAAGCACCTTTCACACTGATAATATCCATGCAGCTACTGGCAACTGGGCAGTTGCTCTGAACGTAAAATTTGATAGATTTGATGATGCTGATCCGAACAACAACATATTCTTCAGATCAGAGAGTGGAATATCTAGGCTTTTGTATTGCAATGGCAGTGGTGAGCTTGGCGTAAATGTTGGATCATCATTTGTCTATGCCGGTCAGCTGATTCTTGGTGAATGGCACAGAGTAGTGTTGACCGGAAATGGTACAAATTATCGAGCATTTCTTGATGGTGATGAAGTTATTCCTGCTACTGCTCACGGAGCTGGTGCAGGGGCAGTTACCAATTTTCAAATTGGTGCTGGGAGGAATCACATGTTTCATTTGAAAAATGTTCGTACATATTCACACTATGCATCATCTTCTGATGCAATTTACCTCTGAGGTGCAAAATGGGCATTTTGAGTCTGACCGGTGTAAAGGCAATACAAACTGAAGTTGATATTACTGTTTCAATCAATGGTGCAGGTGCCACGATGACTTTCCCTGCAAATACTCCAGTTAGCTTTGGTGATGCAGCAAGTATCACAATTTCACAGTCAAATGTCAAAGTTGCCTTGATGAAAAATACGACAGGATTTGGCAACAGTGATATCTTGCAAGTCTTTCGCTGCGATGAAATAACTACGGTGGCATAATGAACTACTCAGAAATCACATCAGCAGTACTTGCATATTCTGATAGATCAGATGTTGCAACTACTGCCAATTTTGATGTATTCCTCCGCATGGTTGAAGCACGCGTCAACCGGATGCTGCGGAATGAAGAAATGTGTATTGAGTATGATATACCAACTGTGCAAGATCAGGCAGAGTATTCTTTGCCATCTGATTATGCAGGAATGAGGTCAATAAGCCTTGAGACAGATGGTGCTATCAAGCCATTGTTTTATTTGACTCCTGAAGGCACAGACTGGAAAGTTGATGATGAGTCTGAGACTGATGTAGTTTACTACACGATCAGGGCAAAGAAGCTTGTTCTGATGAAGCCTCCGGCAGATGCAGATTCAAATATTAGGATCAACTATTTCAAGAAGGTTCCTGAGTTAACATCTGTTGCAAGTAGCAACTGGCTTTCTGAAATGCACCCTGATATTTATGTAGCAGGCCTTATGGTTGAAGTCTGCTCATTTGTAAAAAATAGTGATGCTGCAAATGGCTGGAATCAAAAATTTGTTGCTGCTATGGATGAGTGTATTGCAGCAAATTGGAATGATAAATGGAGTGGCACTCCAATGTTTATGGTTGTTGAGCAATGAATATTGAAAAGGTTGACTACAAATATCAGCTCAAATCTGATGTGAAGCAATTCACTGATATCACCGGTTATTGCGTGATAAGTGACTGGTTCACTCTTTCACAAACTGGCGAGTTGACATTGAAGAAAGGGTATTGCTGGAATGGTGCAACTGGTGCATTTGATACCCATGACTTCCTGATCCCATCAGCTGTTCATGATGCCCTTTATCAAATGATCAAGCTCAAGCTTTTGCCCGAGTCAACAAGATTGAAAGCAGATCAACTACTGCGGAAAATGTGCAAGAAACGTGGAATGAGTGCATTTCGTGCTCAGTATGTTTATCTTGCTGTCAGAATCTTTGGATCAAAATTTGCAAGGTGATTTATGGGACTTGAAGCAGCAACATACGTATCAAGCTTGAATTCATCAAATCCTACTGCTGGGGACAATTTAAGTCAGGGTGATGATCACATCCGGCTTATTAAAGCTGTTTTGCTTGCAACATTTCCAGGTTTATCAGGTGCAGTCACTCCAACTCATACTGAATTGAATTATGTTGATGGCGTGACAAGTTCAATTCAGACTCAGCTTGATGCACTTTCTGTTTTGATAGCAGCAAGATTGCAGCTTGCTGGCGGCACCATGACTGGTGATCTCACATTAGCAGGAGATCCTGATTCAGCATTAAAGGCTGCAACAAAACAATATGTTGATGGAGTTGCTGCTCTGCTGCTTTCTAAATCTGGCGGCATGATGACCGGTGATTTAATTCTTGCCGGTGATCCTGATTCAGCTTTGAAAGCAGCAACAAAGCAGTATGTTGATGATTTTGTTGCACAGGCATTTCAAGTTGTTGACAAAAAGCCTTCTGGCACTGATGGCGGTACTTTTACAAGTGGTGCAGACAGAACTCGTGATCTCAACACTGTTGTGAAAAATACAATTCCTGGTGCATCACTTGCTGCAAATCAGCTTATTATTCCTGCTGGGGCATATAAAGTTGAAGCAAGATCACAGGCATTTTCAGTTGGCTCAAATCAGTTAGTTTTGTACAATGTAACTGATGCATCAATTGCAGCAAGAGGCATGAGTGCATTTGCATACGTAAACCTTTATGGAGCTTCAGCTTGTGAAGCAGTGCTTTGTGATTTTATTGACATTGCAGAAGAAAAAACATTTGAGCTTCGGCACAGGTGTGAAGGCACTAAAGGAATAAATGGATTTGGTGTATCATGTGGCTTTGGTGATGAAAGGTACTCTAGCATCACTTTTACAAAAATGTAATTGGTGATTTATGAAAAGGCTTAGCATCGGCAACTTTCAAGAAGTCGGCTTAAATACTGACATCACTGCTGATGCACTACCACCAAGTGCATTGACTACTTTGCGTAATGCTAGGATCTTCTCAAATCGCATCGTTACTTTTGGTGGCAATCGTGAAGTGTCAACTGCTCCAGTTGCATTCACCCCAGGGCACATTCTCTATGTTCCGTCATCAAATGGTGCTTACTGGGTAGTCTGCGGAATAGGAATGGCGGGCACTCCTGATGATAGAGCAGTATATTCATATGTTGATGCAACAGATGCATGGACTGATATTTCTGATGCATCTATTTATGAAAATTTGACAAATGTTGTCAACTGGACTTCTTGCCTGTTTAATAACATCCCAGTTATTAATCATCCGCAGTCTTACCCTCAGGCACAAGATAGTCTTGCTTACAATGCTGATTTCTCTCAGCTGACTTGGGATGGGGTAAATAGCTGGGCAACAGAACAGAAGCAGTGCAATGCTATTGCATCACATAAAAACTTCCTGTTTGCAATGGGAATGATTGAAGGTGGCACAGACTATCCTTATGTAGTCAGATGGTCTGATGCAGCAGATGTAGGTGCATTGCCTGGCACATGGGATGAAACTGATCCAACTAATTTAGCTGGCAAGGTTGCATTGAGCGGTGATGGTGGCGAGATCATGTGTGGTCTTACGCTGCGAGATTCATTTCTTGTATATCGTGAAACTAGCATTCACGTATTTGATTATATTGGCGGTGAATTTGTATTTTCAATCCGTGATCTTTCACCTACTATTGGTGCATCTAGTCGCCATGCAGTAACTGAATTCAACGGGCTGCATTATTTCATGTCAAAAAGTGACATATATGTCACAGATGGCAACTCAATAAAATCAATATTGAATGACAAGATTCGACTTGAGTATCTATTTAGCATCGGCCAAATAGATATGACAAGGTATTTTGTTTTCAAGAATCCAACTCTTTCAGAGATATGGTTTTGTGCACCAATTGGATCAACAAATACAAATGTTGCTTTTGTATACAATGTCATAAAGGAAACTTTTTCAATTGTTGATTTGCCAGAGACATATCATATTGCAGATGGTCATGTTAGTGAGGCTGCATTGACTTGGTCTACTGTTGCAACAACTTGGGAAAGTGAATTTGGTTCATGGCTTGTAAATACAAATAGTGACACAATTAGTACTGCATATGGCTTTGCTGTACAATCAGGGGCAACTGCACCTAAGCTACTTGAGCTTGACATGATTGGATTTTTGAATGTTGCTCATAATCCTGTCATCGAAAGGATAGGTCTTGATTTTGAAGACGGTGACTCAGTCACTGTACTTGAATGGATACCGGCAATTTCAATTGGCCATGATATTGATTTCCAGATTGGCACCCAGGAATATCACAATGGCCCAATCACATGGAACCCTGTTCAAACTTTTTCAGAGGGCATGAGAAAGCTAGATATTCGAGCAACTGGGAAGCTAATTTCATATCGCATATCATCCAGCGTTGAAGGGTCATGGTGGTTGACAGGCATGAAATTTGGCTATGAAATGGATGGCCTAAGATGAAGCTGCCTCAGATAAGCAATGTCCCAGCTGCAATTGAATCACTCAGGCTTTGGCTTGAGCAATTTAAGCTATCTGTTTTGAACTCATTCAAAACTGTTCATGATTACAATGTGATCTATGAAGAGCCAGAGAAACTTTCAGTTGGAATGATAAGATATTTTGGCGCGGCTGTCAGCGGAACAACTATTGCATATGAAGGGCTTTGGCAATATACTGCAAATGGCTGGAAAGAAGTTGGCATGTCAAATACTCGGTATAATGATTATACCGTATCTGGTCTTGCAGTGAAAAATACTGATGCAAACTCTCCTGATCTTGAAACTTTTGTTGGTAATATTCAACAAATGGCATTTGATGCAACAACAAATCAATATGCCTATTTTACGATTCACATTTTGCATGATATTAAAAAGGGCACCGCTCCAACATTCCACGTTCACTGGTCTCATAAAATTGCATCAGGATCATATACTCCTGATACCCAAAAAGTAGTATGGGAAATTGAATATGCAATAGCAAGAGGATATGGAGCAGGCACATTTGGCACAACAAGAACATTGACTGCTGCTGCCATGTTTGCTGGTGCTCAATATGAGCATCATATAACCCCAGATGATATGTCGATGCATGCAGATGATGTTGCAATTCTTGAGCCTGATTGTGTAATTATTGGGAGGCTGCAAAGGAAAGCAAATGATGCAAATGATACTTTTGCAAATGATGCCTTCCTTTTGCAAATTGATATGCATTATGAAGTTGGTCAATTTGGGACTGTTGAAAGGAGCCGCGCCTTCACAGCGGAAGGTTTTGATTCATGAGTAAGTATGTTGTTACTGCAGTTCATCCGATATATGTTCCGGTTATCTGGCAACAGGTAGCTGATTATATTTCTGATGCCATATCATATTCAAATGGTGAAAAAGACATACAGCATGTTTATGATGAGCTCATGAATGGTGACTCAAATCTTGTCATCATATATTTTGAGCAAACAATATATGGTGCAGCAATATTGTCAAAAAGGATTTTTGATACCGGCAAAAGTGCATTATTTGTGAGCTTACTTGGCGGCATAAATATGAATGAATGGATTGAAGATGCACATTTTGTTGCAAATAAAATTGCAAAAGATTTGTGCTGTGATAGCATTTATTGCGTTGGAAGGCAAGGATGGGAAAAGGCACTAAAAGGAATTGGATATGATAAGGCATACACTATTTTGTCAATTGAGGTGAATCATGAGTAGCTCATCAAGCGGAAACAAAAGCTCTAGCAAAGGTAATCAGTTTTGGACGATGAACCAAAATGTATGGAGTGGACAACAGCCTTTTCTAAAGGACTTGTATTCACAGGCAATGAGCCGATATCAGAACTTTGATCCATCAAAATTTGATTCTGTTTTTTCTGATGCATCAAGTTTTGGCAAAGGAATTACTGGGTCAGTATTTCCTGCATGGAACAATCAGCTTCAAGGTGGTGCTGGGTCTGCTGCTGCAATGGGTACATCACAATCACTGATTGATTCTTTGAACAAGAGTCTTTCAGCCCCATCTAATACTGGTCGCATGTATCAGTCAATAGTTGGTGGCTCCGGCAATACATATATTGATCCTATGGTTGATGCAATGAAGAGAGGCACCATTGATTCTCTTGAGCGTCAGCTTCCGCAGCTTGATGCTCAGGCAGTTTCTGCAGGACAAATGGGCAGCTCACGTCATGGCATTGCCGAAGGTCTTGCAAGATCTGATGCAAATAAATACATGGCTGACACTGAAGCTGCAATGCGTGCAAATGCATATGACACTGATTTGAACTGGAAGATGGATATTGCAAATCTTGCTGATCAAAACATTGGCATGGCACAAGACAGGGCACTTTCATTGCTTGATTCTCAGAATCTTGCACAACAAGGTGCAATAGGTGCAGGACAAACAATGTATGACTACAATAACAACAATATTGATATTGCAAATCAAAAGATGAATCTGCCTTGGGATGTTCTTGCAAATTACAGCAACATCATCGGGTCACCAACTGTTTTGTCAAATGGAATGGGCACAGGCAGCTATTCTGGCAATTCAAAAGGGGCATCAAAAAGCTCCTCTATTAAGTGAGGTGATTCATGGGCGGCTGGGCAGGAATAGGCAAAATGGCCAATGGTGCAATGAATAGTATTGCAGGTGGCATCGGCAAAGGCATGGCCGGTGGCAATGCAACATCTGGTCAAATGGATCAAATGAAGTCAGGTCTTTTGAGCTTTGGTTTGCAAAAGAATCAGTCATCTGGTAGCAAAAATGCTGCTATGCAAATGGGGCTTACTCAAGGTCAATCCCCAGATATGCAATTTTATGCAGAGCAAGCAATGAGAGATGCATATGGCCCGATGGATTTTATCAGCATGAATCGTGGGTATGAGCAGCCAATCAAAAGGCCAATTGTGCCATATGGCCAGCGCAGGAGGGGCTTGATATGAGCAATCAATGGATTTCAGATACACTGAATTCAAATTTCAACCCTGCTTACTATCGCCAGATTGTAGCAGAAAGAGAGGCACAAGATGCCTCTAATTTCTATGCAAAGATGCTTGGTTTGCAACCTGGTCAGGTGCCTAGCCTACAGGGTATTGACCCAAATTCAAATGCATACTATGATATCTTGCGTCAAGGCCAGCTGATATCAAGCAGCCCGATGTTGATTGAGCAAGGCCAGCGGAGTATGCAACAGCATCAAGGAGATGTATTCTCTCAAGCAAATTTACCAACTGAATATCGTGAATATTTGCTTACGACGAGTAGCCCAACTGAAGAAGGGTTTATGCAACACATGTTGCAAAAGAAACGTGCAGGTGCAACAAGTGTTAGCTTTATGCAACCTGGAAGCGAAAATCGCCCTGTTGATAAGGCCATACAAGAAACATTGCGTGATGCAAATAATAACCCATTGTCATTTTGGGCAACAGAAGGCATGCTAGCAAATATGCCTGCTTATGGAATTCAATTTGAAGCAAAGGTTCCAGAAGGGCAAGCAAAGAATGCAACATATGACACGATGATGAAAATTGGTCGTGATATTACTTCACCTCTGTATGAGGGGGATTCACTTCTCAGCCCATCTATGAAGAAAAAGCTTGAGGGCAACAACTTTTTTGATACTTCTGTAATGGGGGCAAAGAAAGATCAGTTTTTGATCAATAATGATACATGGCTTCCTGAGTTCATCATTGGTGAGGCAATATCACCTGAAGGCAAAAAGCTTCGTATGGGGCACCACTTGATAACTCAGCCAATTCTGCGCACTATGACTGGTGCAACAATAAATGACACTGAGCGCCCTTCTGTTGATGCAATGTTTGCACCAAGCATCTATGATGACCAAGATGTATCAAATGTTAAGCGAACTGCCGTTGGCATGATGAATTCAATTTATCATGGGCAGGCAACTGGGAAATATGTCAACCCTATTTCACCAGAAGATGTGTTCCTTGGCAGCATGAAAACCTCAGACGGGAAAGAAGTGTCATTTGGATACAATCAAATGGTTCACCCGCGAAGCGGAAAAGTTGTGAATCAAATTTATATGTCATTGCCTGATGGAAGGAACGTAAAGCTAACACAAGATGAATTAAATGCCATTCTTTCACAGGGAGGCAAGTAATATGAACATTGATGACCTGGTGAGAGTGAAGACTGCTCAGCTTGATGATGAAGCAAAATCAGGAATCCTTGCTCTTGAGGGGAAACTACAAGATGCACAAAACACTCTTTCTACTGCTGAATATGGGGTTGACCCAACTGGCGGTATGATGCAGGCATATGGTGCCCCTGCTGGAACTGCCATTAAAAATGCAAAAATTGATTTGCAACAAAAATACAATGACCTTGTTGCAAAAATGGATTATGAAACAAGAAAGAAAGAGGGTTTTTATTTACCACCTGATATCCTTGGCAGGGATGGATCACTAATGATTGGTGCAGGAGAAATGTATGATCGCATGTTGACTGGTGCAAATTTACTTGCACTAGAAGGCATGGCAGATACTGTTCCTGCTTTTGCACCATATTTGTATCCGACTATTGAAAAAGAAAGAAGCAGGAGAAAAGAGGAGTCAGAGATTCATGATAAGTGGCAGTCACCAGAACGCGGAGTCAGCAGGCTTGTTGGCCAGCAGCTTCCATTCATTGCGCCGCAAGTTGGCTTGGGTCTTGCAAGAGGCGGTGCGCTTCTTTATTCAAGAGCTGCATCAACCCTCGGTGAAAATGGGCTGAAGTATCCATTTATGAAAGGCGTGCCAGAATTAACTAGGGCATTTCCTTCTACATTTGCATCATATATGGGGCGTCCTACTGAGGCACTTCCTGCATTTATCTCTGCTTCTGATGACTTGACTCCGTATATTGATGATGCATACAATGCAGTCAAGAACAATCCATTTGTAACAGAGGCAAAAGATATTTATGATGCTGGTGCAATCAAATCAGCTGTGACTCAGATTGCAGATCCAACAAGACCAGGATCAAACTTTTTCTCACGTGGACTTGATTCATTTGCAAATAATGTAATCGGCGGTCAATCAATACCTGGTGTTATGCTACGAGAAGGGCTTGAAGGCTATGCACTTGGTGGTCTTGATAGTGACCAGACTGCATTAAATGCTGGAGCAAGCGGTGCCTTGACTGCTGGGCTTCTAAAAGCAGGGGCAGGTTTTATTGCAAAGCCGCCAATTGATCCTGAAATTCATGCTCAAATAAATATAAAGAATGCACAAAAGCTTGGCATGAATGTCTCTCCTGGTGCATATACTGGTCATCCGCCGACGCAGCAGATTGAGTCAGCAATGCGGAATAATTCAGGCATTGGTGATGTCATCATCAGGAAGCTAAAAGAGAATGATGATATTGCAACACGCCATCTGACAAATGTTGCAAATCCACTTGCACCTACAACAAAAATAACAACTCAATGGCTTGACGACACAAAAGGGATGATTGCAAAAGAAAAACAAAATATTGTTGATTCAATTGGTGATAGTGAATTCCATAAATCAATAACAGATGGATATTTACTAAATAGAAATCGCATTCTTGAAAGCGTTGGTGGATCAGAGGTTGAGCCGAGAACAGGACGTGTACTACAGCAAGAGATTGCACCAGATACCGGTGAGGTGATACAGCATCTATCAGATGAAGAATATGTATTATCAAATGGTGAGTCGATCTATGACAATGCAAATATTTTGCCTGAGTCAAAAAGGTTTGCAAAGAGATTTGACAGCATATTGTCAAGCGGAAAACTGTCTGGTGAAAACTATCGTCAGCTTGATGAGCAACTTGCACTTAGACTAGGGCGCAATGATCTGCCATCTTCTGATCGTGAATTGTTGCTGAATATGAAACAGGCAATAAATGAGCAGGTCAACTTGTCTTTGGGTGCAGATACTGCAGCTAAGTTTAAGTCAATAAAAGCAAGAGAGGCAATGACATATAAGCTTTATGACAGAAACTTTGTTGATGAAAATGGCAGCATAATTCCAGGTGCATTTTCTCGTGAATCATATTACGGGAATAATTGGGAAACGCTGCCAGAAGTCACTGCAATAACTGATGCACATAATCTTGTTAATTCAGGAAAATCAGCAAACCTATCATCAAATGATTTTATTGGCAGGGTATTTGGCGGCAACCCTATTTCTGATAATTGGTATTCTCTTTATGGCAGCAGATTCATAAATGGGCTAAAAAAGAATCCGATTGGTGATTTTGTTGCAGAGCAATATTACAAGACTCCATCTGGCATTCCAGAGCCAATGCTTGATCCCTTTATAGGGTCATTGTCAAAAAGAGTTGCATTGAGGCCAACTGTTGATCATGAACAAGAGCTTGAAAACTACAGGGACAAGTATGCCATTGAGCTTGATGAAAATGGCAGGCCAAAGACTATTTTGAGCAGAGCACTTGATGAAGGAAAGTACCAAGCACAAGATATTGGAATTGCAGATCGTGATTTAAGATACTACAGAGAAAAGACGAGCAGAACATTTGACAAATACAAAAAGCAACTAGAGGATTGGGCAAAAGAATATGAAAATAAGTGAGCACTTTAGTGAAAATGAATTCCGCTGCAAGTGTCATGCCAAAGGCTTTATTGGCTCAGGATTTTGCGGCGGCATATCAAAGGCAGACCCTGAATTGATTGAGGTTCTTGAAAAGATCAGGGCAAATTACAATGGCAAGGTCGTTGTCAAAAGTGGATATCGTTGCAAGGAATACAACAAGATTTGCAAAGGTGCCCCTGAATCAAAACACTGTGAAGGGATAGCAGCAGATATTCAAGTATTCAATGATATGAATGTGATGGTATCACCAAGAGCCGTTGCGGAATATCTTGATGACGAGTACCCTGATAAGTATGGCATTGGCAAATATCCTTACTGGGTGCATATTGACGTTCGCAAAAATAGAGCAAGGTGGGCACAATGACTGATGCAGGATGGTTAAAGGATTTAGGGCTTGGAGGTGAGGCAATTTTTGCACTATTGTGCCTGATGTTTGTTCTTCAGATCACAAAACTTTTGATGGATTACACAAGGGCACAAAGAAAAGAAGGCGGCGCAACACATGATGATATTATGAAACTGTGTTACGCCATCCTTGAAAAACTGGAGCACAAATAATTATTCTTCTTCTTTGTTCCTGTATTGAGTGGCAACAGGATGGAATGGGATGCCATCCTTTGTCAACTCAGCATATTGAACAGTGACCCATTTGCCAATAAACTCATCTGGTCTTTTTAAGACGTCCTTTTTCTGCTGAATTGTTCCTGGTGCACTTACGCTGAAAGTTGATCCATTTGGAAGCTTGCACTCAAGGATGCCCCATCCATCTTTTGATTCAGATATGCCAACAATCTGATATTCTTCATCAAGCCATACCTTGACTTTCAAAAGACTACTGCTTCTTTTGCCATCTTCATATGGCTTTGATCCGTGCCTGATCATCAACCCCTCATATCCGTCCAGCCTAGCCGCCCTTAATAGGCCACCAATAACCGACCTGTATCCAGCCGTATCCGACGATACCAGGGTGGTCGGTACTAGGGTAAAGGGTAGGTTTTCCGTGTCCTGTAGCGCCTCCTGTAAAGCCCTATAGCGTTCAGCAAATGGTGCATTTGATATCATATCATAAATATGATATTTGATTTTCTTTGTATTAGGTTGTTTCTTTTTTGTCCATGATGCAATTGTCTGGAGCGTTTCACCATGACAATACAACTCACCATCCCAAGTGTCACCTTCATCCATGTAAGTGCTGATTGTTTCTGTTATGTGATCAATTGACTCAATCAACTTTCCATTCCTTGAGTATGCAACAACTCCGCTTGCTGTTTTCTTGACAAGACAACGAAAGCCATTGTATTTGAGTTGCCAGTAAGCACCAGCGGAAACTTTGCTAGGGTGCTCATATGTCTGTGCAAGCATAGGCCGCTTTAATCCAAGCACATTTGTGCGGGCTTGGAGCTGTGCATCCTCAAGCCTGTGAACATATCCAGCATCACGCTTCTTGTGGATACGGCTTGACATCTGTAGCATTATTTGCTCATCCAGTGTCCTTGTTGACTTTCCATGCTCAATCTGCTCAAACTGGATTTGCATGCTGCCGCCATATAATCCGTGCTCAATCTCAAGTCCGTTTTCAACAGCACGAATTGTCCACTCCCTTATGCGGCCAAGGTTATCTTTTGCATAAAGTGTAACTTCGCTCATTTTCTTTTGCTCCTCAAGAATCCAATTTCCTGCTCTCATCACTTGCTTATGAGTAACAAAAATGTATTGCTGCTCACAATTGACACCTGTCAACTATTTCATCTGCAAATGAAATCATGGTGTTGAGCCTAGAGATCATTGACTCAAGCTCAGAAGCAATAATTGATGATTGCATATTAGGCTGCTTTTGATTGTTTTCTACGTCAACTGGAACAGATGGCAAAAGTGCCGGCCTCAATTTTGACTCAAACCGATCTAGTCTTGTTGCCATTGCTTCAATTGCACAGCTTAGTTGCATAATTCTTTCTTCAATCAAAGATTTTTTCAATTCACTGCATTCTCGCGGATGTGCTTGAAGTGCATCATTTGCTCGGCCTGTAATATTCATATCACTTCTCCTGTTTTCTCACCTTTGAATGACCCGCGCACAGCCTGCGGAATCTGCGACACTTTTGTGCAATGTGCTACAATGCACTCATTTATCATCACATTGACTCCATAGTAGTTATCAGTCAAAGTTATGATTCTTTTCTCTTTTGCAAAAGCATAGCCAATTTCAAATACTGTGCCAGTATCATAATTGTCGATGACTGCAACAATTGTATCTGCTGCATTTAACATCTCAATGTTTTTGTCAAAGATGTATTTCATTCTTGCCTTTTTCTCATCAGGCGTCATGTTCATGAGAACGCCTTCACTACGCGGAGAATAAAACTCAATTGCATTGAATCTCAATGTTGACTCAATTGCCTCAACAAGCTCAACTTGTGACTCATTAAAGAATGGTGCTGCTATGTATATCATTTTGTATCCTCTGCCCATTTGATCATTTCATTTACAAGATTTTTGATTTTGGTGTGCTCACCAAATGCGTCCTCAAAAGCGTCAAGTGCTTTTGATAGACCTGTATCAAGATACTGTATTGCTGGGATCAATGACTTGTTCCCAAATAATTCAACTTCTTGATATGCCTTGTAGTAAACTGCAATAACATCTGCCAGCTTAACGATTCTACTTTCTCTTGACCAAGCACCATAAAATGCAGTGCCATAGTCAAAATCAATTATCTTCATGTTTATGTCTGCAACATTATTTATTGCATCCCTTATTTCTTCGGTTGCATACTTTGTTGGCATCGGGATGTCACCCGTCAATATTTCATCCATGTCATGACAAAGTGCCTTTTCTAAGCATGCTGCCATGTCTATGTGAGGGCCAATCATTTTTACAAGTGACATTGTTGTGATTGCAACAACAGCAGTATGCTCAAGAATTGATTCAGGATTCACCAAGCGGTATTGGCTGAATCTATCAACTGCTGACATTGCGCTGAAAAACTGTGCCAGTGCTTTTGCATTTCTCATTTTTCTCTCCTAGTTGATGAAATTATTGAGTGCCAGAATTGCGGCCTGTTGTCTCGTGCAACCATATCTCTTGCTTCTTGAGCATAATCATCAAACTCAATATCATTGAGATATGCATGCATAGGACAAGGCGGGTTCGGGTCATTCATCGTATACCTGAGCCTTGCATCTTTTTCATATGGGCACTTGGCATGTGTGCCATTTTTCATGCTACAAGGGAGGATAGCAATTTTCCCGATCTGAGCCTCAGCAGCTCGTATCAGCGGGAGCCATAAGTCATGCTGAGCAAGCCAACAATTCCGCTTGGATATGATATCATTCCAGAAGTCCACGCTCGCTGACACCTGCATCTCTACAGTATCATCAATCAGAGCAAGGTCTGCATTTTCACAAAACTCCTTCATGCTATCTTTTAGTTGCAGATTGCGATGCCTAGCAACTTGTGCCCTCAAGGCAAATGACCCAAGTACAGTCACTACTACTGTATCACCAACTGAGCCAGAGTCACGAACATCAATCTGCGGAAAAGGATCAATGGGCTTCATGTGCCGAGTCATGTCCTCAAGGCCAATTTGCTCAAGCACATCTGTTATTTCATCACGAGCAGAAGAAAAAAGACTTGCCACTTTGTCATTCTCACAATCTTCAGCAAGACCATCAAATGCATGCCATAATTTAGCAAGGCTCCTTGTGCTCATCTGGCAAGTAAAAGAAGTCAAGCTGACAACTGGCAATAGCATCCTGTACTCATCTTGTGACACTCCATTCTCAATTGCCTCTTTCATTCTCTCTCTGTATTGATCATATTCAATAGAATGAAAGTGCCTGTCAACAATGAACATTATTGGGTTGTCAACTCTGCTGGTTCTTGCCCAAATAACATGATCACGGAATGACGTGAATACCTCGCGCTCCAGTAATGTGCAATCAATTGACAGAGTCACCAGCGGAAATTCATTCACAGGTGCATCAATTTTATAGATTTCATCAACAGGTGAATCTTTTGATCTTGATGCCCTCCATACTTCTTCAGCAATGCCTCGTGTCATATTTCTGATGATTTTGATTTTCATAGCAAGAATCCTCCAAAGTGCTCTTTGAGATTTAATACTTCTTTCACATTCAGACCCCTCCATGTGCCAGTTACTTCACCTTTCACAAGATACCAGTCCTCATCAATCTTTCCGTGCTCTGCAATTTTTCTTGCATTGGTTCTGATAAAATTGTTTTTGTCAACGTGACACATGAGACTATCAGAATCATCCTCAAGTATGAAGTTCAAGTACCATCTTTGATCTTCAGGCATCTCATGGCCGCGCTTCAACAACTTGTTATATTCATTCAAGTCCTCAAGGTTTCTTTTCTTGAGGATGCCCAAGACAATATATTCTCCTTTTTCATGAACCTCACGCAATGGGGTTATTCTTGTTTCAAGCCCAAATGACTTTGGATCATTTATTAGCCTGCCCCAATAGTGATCTGCAGGGAACAATATATCAAATGGAGTCTTTGGATCAGATAGCTTCTTGAATATTGCAGGGGTCAATCTGCCCTTTCCTTTCCTTGCAGCAATTATTGTTTTTGCTGTCTTTTCTGCAATTCCGTTTATGTTAGTCAAGCCGCCTACCATTTTGCCATCTTGAATAGTCCATCCTATGTCAGAAAGATCAGGGTCAACTGGCAAGTATTTTAATCCGTCAACTTGCACAAGATCCCGCAGCAGGCGGAGCGCGGCGTCATCGTCTGATGCATTATTCATACAGGCCACTCCAAACTCAAGCGGATAATGTGCCTTGAAGTATGCAGTCCAATAGCTGATTATACTATATGCTACTGCATGAGACTTATTGAATATCCATGATCCTGAGTGAGAAACATCCTTCCACAGTGCTGTTGCATCAGTGAAATCAAGTCCTGATTTCAAGCACCCTTCAATAAAGTCTGACTCAAACTTTTTGAAGTAATCATCACCAAGTGACTTTGATGCTGCCTTCCGCATGTCAGACACTACCATCCACGAGAAGCCAGCAATCTCACGAGCAATTCTCATCATTTGCTCTTGATATGCCATTACTCCATAAGTCTCTTTTGTGATCTCATAGTGCAATTCACCAAAATACTTAGGTTGCGTCTCTCCATTTTTGCACATCCTGTACAGTGCTGTGCCTCCAGATCTCATTGCACCTGGCCTTGCCATTGCTGTTATTGCAACAAGATCATCAAAGCAACTTACGTCAACCTCTCTTACTAGCATTGCTAGAGCCTGGCCTTCAAACTGGAATATGCCATTTAAGCGGCATTGCTTGAAAATCTTGTAAGTCTCAGCATCATCTAGCGGAAGTGAATACAAGTCTTCATATTTCATGCCTACTCTATCACAGCACTCTTCAAGAATTGATAATGTCCTCAGTCCGAGGCAATCAATTTTTAGCAAGTTGATGTATTCAGCATCATTCTTGTCCATCATTATTGAGCCTTCTCTTGTGTTTATTGCACCATATTTCACAAGTGGCTCAGATGAAACAAGTATCCCTGCAGCATGCTTTCCAAAGTGAGTGGCATGCGCAGCTACTCTTGTGCACAGCTCCATCATCGGATAATTTTCAAGAAACTTCTTGCCAGTCTCGCTTTTGAATTCATCAGCAATTGTGAATACACGAGCATCACCGCCAGACCTTTCAATAAGACTCTCTTTCATTTCTGACAAGTCACCCTTGTCAACATACAAGCCTTTGGCAAAATCATTGATTGCACTTTTTGCCTGATACTTGTTTATGTTTGATATATGAGCAACTTTATCAACTCCATATTTTTTGTTGAGGTATGCAATTACATCCTGCCGCTTCTTGTCAGGGAAGTCAATATCAATATCTGGAGTATCAAATCTGTTGATGTCAATGAAGCGCTCAAATATCAATCCATATTTTATTGGGTCAATTTCTGTGATCCCCATTAAATAGCAAACGAGACTCCCAGCGGAAGATCCCCTGCATGGCCCGACTAGCATGCTTTTCTTTGCTTGCATCACCATGTCTGCCACTATCAAAAAGTAATCATTGAAGCCCTTTTCTTCAATTAGCTTCAACTCATACTCAAGGCGATCTGTGTACTCTGCATTCAAGATCAACTTCTTTCTTCTTACTCCATCCATGCATGCTTCCCTTACTGTCTTGCTTCCTTTGAATACAAGCGATGGTGCCTTTTCAATATTTACATCTATTTCAGATGAAGCAGCAATACAATTTTCAAAAGCATCTTTGTTATTATACAAGGCAGTTGCCATATCAAATGGCATTATGAACTGCTCATCTGTTCTTTTCTCAAACTGAAATATTGGGTCATTTTCACCTGGCCTTGTGCCAGATAGCAACTGGTAAACAAGATCATCATCAACGTCACCATAATTATTGCTATCAACATAAAGGAATGGCAATGTTGGATGGCACATATCTTGCCCTGCTCCATATGCCTGATAATGTGCCAGCCTAGCAACTTCATTAGGCTGACCAAAGTCACATGTTGCAATGACAATTACATTATTTGAAAGAGACTCAACATCACTGAATTCAATTCTTGGTATGTATCTGAATTTTTCAAAAGAAAGAGTTGTCAACTCATATATTTCTCTGAGTCCATCATTATTTTTTGCAATAAAAATCCAATGCCTTTGATTTGTTCTGAATTCTTGATTGTTCGGCAATACTGTTAGTCGCACTCCATACACGGGTTTGAATCCGTGCTTCTTTGCCTCCTTCATCAACGGGATGTGACCAAATGTTGAATGGACATCAGCAATACCTACCATTCCGTGACATACATATTTGTGCACATCACGGATTGGTAGAAAGCACTGACGAAAAGAAAATTCAGTTCTCAGTGCCAAATGGATCATTTAATCTTGCCCTCGCTCACAAGGAACTTGTATCCTTCAATAAGTGCAAGGACATCAGATTCCGCACGGTGGGCATTCTCAATTTGATCCTTTCCTGTTGCCAATTTGTGAAGCTTTGTCAAATTGATTCTCCTGCCTTCATATGACATGGAGCGTTCAACTGTACAAATGTGACGCATAGGCCAAGGAAAGTGAAGCAACTTGTCAATGCGGAGAAGCTCATTTGCCATCATGCTTCTGTCAAATCCAAGGTTGTGTGCAACCATAGTGTGACATCCAGTAAAGAATTTGCCAAGATCATGATATATCTCAGCAAATGATGGTGCCTTTATCAGCATCTCATTCGTGATCTTTGTTATCTTTGTGATTTCATCACTGATGTTAATTGGAGGCTTCACAAAAGAAGTGTACTTGTCAACAATATTCATGTCATCATCACATTTGATTGCACAAATCTCAATGATGTATGGTTGCTTGCTAACATGATTTGCATCAGGTTTCAAAAGCCCTGTCGTCTCAGTATCAAAAAATACCTTCATAGCTTGTGCCCCTTTATGATCAGTGCTTGTGATGTAACCTGTGTTATGACGGATTCCATTTTATCAGAAAAGAATTCATCAACTGCCTTTTTCACCCCTGGAGTTGCCCAATTACCATAGTCATCAATGACAATGTAGCCAGAGTGCATCCTAGCATATACCTCTCCAAGTGCATCAAGTGTTGGCTGGTAGACGTCAAGATCAATGTGAGCAAACACAATGTGACTTGAGTTTGGAATGAACCTGAAGGTCTGCGGAATCACTCCAGCATGTAGATATGCATTTGGAACAAGAGCCTGTACTTCGTTGAATGATGATCCGCAGAAGTCCCCTTCCTTGAAGATGTCATTCTCACCAACATTTGCCAGTCCATTGAAAGTATCAAACAGCCTCATTGTTGCATATGGGCATATCTCTGCCATGATCCTTGCAGTCGTTCCATTCAACGTGCCACATTCCCATATCTCACCATCCCAGTGCTTGATGTTCCTCAGCAACTGTACGATAAAAGCAATCTTTGCATTTGACAAAAGGCCGCCTTCTGCAATCAGCCTGAAGTTATCAAAATCACCTTCAAGCCAAGGTGAGTAAACTGGATGATCAGTTTTTACATAAGGAACATAGCATTCCTTGTGCGGAATATCAAGGCCATCAAGATCCACAAAATCAGCCTTAATAACCTTTGTTGAGATTCTGTCACCAAATCGGTCATACAAATCATTTTTTGCTGGCTTCATCTTCAAGCTCCAGTATCATTTGGCAATAAACACTCATATCAACAAGAGAGTCATCATGACCTCCCTTGCTAAAATTGTGACAGTATCTTTGCAACTTTGTTACGATCTCAAGAGTGAGACCGAAGCGGCCAAAGTCATCTGCACTCTTCAGCTCAACGCCTTCTGGAAAAAGAGCAACAAATACATCACCGAGTCGGTGAAATACATTGCCATATTCCTTGTTCTTTTTCTCAAATACGTCAGCACACTTCCTCAGGTTATCTGCAGTATTCATCTGTTGCTCCCCGGCATGTTGATTGCACTTCCAGAAAGGAATCTTGCTGATGGCGTCAACAAAAATGCCACAATGTTTGCAATATCCCAGCGGGTAGCAAACTCACCAAGGTTATTCACCTTGCTCCAATAAGCAGCTGCTTCATCTGGAGACAAGTTATGAAATGACTCAAGAGTCTTGATCACCCTTTTAGTCATTGGAGTGTCAACAACATTGCCTGGGTTGATGACATGAACAAGATAGCCGTGCTTTGCAAGCTCATATGCTGCACATTTTGCATATTGATTGAGGCCGGCTTTAGCAGCACAGTATGCGGAGCTTCCATTGAGTACCATTGTTGATGCGAGACTTCCGATGAGAATAATCCGCTTGATGTGCGGATCATTTTTCGTATCCTTGACAAAGTTGTTGACATACTCAATGCTTGCTGTCAGATTGCCGTATATGATTCTTTTCACTTCATCAGTGTCTTGCTCACCGATCCATTGTGATGTTTCCAGTCCATTGCAAAGGATGAGATCAGTTACTCCATTGTGAAGATAACTGTTTTTCATTGTGCTTTGCGTTGCACCAAGAGTATTGTAGATTGCTTCACCGATGTTATCTTCATCAACACCGATTACATTGATCAGTCTTGCAGTTGGCTCATGATGTTTCATTTTGCTCTCCAGAAATGACTATGCCCTCACTTGGAGGGCATAGCAGGTACGGACTGTTTGATCAAGAACGAAGTGCCTTAGCAACCTCATTGACCATGCGGCGGATGCCGTGGTAGTGAGAGATCTGCTTGCGATCGTTCTCGCTGCTGCCGGAAGTGGCAGAGTCTTCAGCAAAAGCATCCAGTTGCTCTTCAGTCAGATCGGGGTTCTGAACAAACAGAGCATACACATTGGTGCGGAATTGCTTCTGACGATTGCCGCCTTCAGGGCGCTCTTTCTTGAAGTAGGCAACGTTGTTTGCCTTGGCAAAAGCACGGAGCATTGCACCAGCAGCACGCTCAGTAGCACCCTTGATCTGCTCGACAATTGCGTTGACGCAGAAGTCGTAATGCTCTTCATCTGCCAGCATTGTCGGGTCACCAACGATGGATGCAACCGCAGCATCACGATCAGATTTGCTGATTGCCAGACCGGCATCAATCATGAACTTGTTGTACAAACGGGTCACGTTCTTGAACGTGGCACCGGCGGCAATCATGTCCAGTTTGATCTGGTCTTCAGTTTTGCCAGACTCGATGGCATCAGAAAATGCTTCCTGAATCTGCAGTTCAGCAGCATCAACTTCTTCTTGTGCCGCTTGAGTGTTTTCGTCAATCTCAGTCATGTTAGCTCCTTGAAGCTATAGTTTGTGGTGGTGGTGTCTTACAACGGTTCCCCGCTGGAAGTGTGGATAGAATAACCGACAATCGGGGATTCGTATATAGGTATTTGTACCTAGTCCCGTTAAAAATAACACTCTTCAATAATAGGATACAGCCCCTTTTTTACTACCTTAATCCTTTTTGCAACTTTTAATGTGCTGTGAATCCTCATGAATTCTTCAACAGTATCACATGGGCTGCCTCCCCTGAATTTTATCCAGTGATTTGCTTTATGTTTTGCATAGCCAATGTGCTCAACACAAATCCATTCATTAAAAGTCTTTGCTCCGCATAGGTAGCTGACCTTTATTGTGCTTGGTGATCCTTGCCTCTTGTTGATTTGATAAAACACGGCATCAACATCATAAAATTTGATGCTCTTGTCTCTTGTTGTGACAACTTCTTCGTCACTTGCCTCATCAACAATCAAAGTCTTAAATGTGAATTCATGGCCGCAATCAGGACAATTTCTGACTGCTGGAGCAACAAGAAGCATACAAGCAGGGCACTCTTTCATAACTGGATCTGCTCCAGTTTTGCCCTTGCCTTTTTCTTTTATCTTTATGTCATTAATTGCACCTAGTCTTGATATGTTGCCAGCAAAATCAAGGATAAGACAATCACGTTTATCAGGATGAACACGTGAGCCACGACCAATTGTTTGTACGTGAAGCACTGGACTTTTTGTTGGACGCAGCAAAGCAACAAGATCAATAGTAGGATCATCAAAGCCTGTGGTAAGCACATTAACATTAACAATTGCTCTATATTTGCCATTCTTATAATCCTCAATTACAGTCTTTCTATCACACACCATTTTTGAATGCACAACATTTGTCATTATGCCTTTTCTCAAAAGACACTCTGCAATGTGCTCAGCATGGCTTATGTCAATTGCAAATATCAACCATTTCTTTCTATCATGGCCGCGTTCAATTATTTCATCTATTGCCTTTCTTGTTATTGTCAACTTGTCAAATCTTTTTGACATTTCCTTTTCAGAAAAGTCACCGCCTATTTCTTTTATTCCATCAGTATCAAGCTTGAGCTTTGTGCCCTTTGTCACCAGCTTAGACAAATAGCCAGCATTTACAAGCCCTACAAATGCATCTGCTGATGTCAAGTCATATGCCAGCTCAGTAAATTGTTTGCCAGCACCATAGATAAGCCCATCACGCAAGCGGAATGGCGTTGCAGAAAATCCTATCCGCTGTGCCTTTGTTGCTTTGAAGAGCACATCATACATTGTGCCCTCGTCAGTTGATATTGAATGTGCCTCATCAATAATAATTATGTCAACATGAGAGAAGCGATTTGCCTCTCTCCAGATTGACTGAACGCCTGCAACAGTTATGTCACCTATTTCTTTTTGTCCAAGCCCTGATGAAAATAATGACACGTCCCTGTCAAGATGCTCCTTTATTCTCTTGTAATTTTGATCAAGTATTTCTTGAACATGAGACAATACCAATATGCTATAATCAGGCTTTTTTTCTTTTATTTTGCCTATTAGCATTGCAATGCACAATGTTTTCCCTGCACCAGTTGGTATTGCAATCAAAGGGTGCCGGTGCGGATACTTCAAATATGAGACTGTTGCATTTACTGCATCAATCTGATATTGTCTTGGCGTCATCATACTTGGAATCTTTTATTGAGTTCATACAAATAACATGCTTGTTTTTGTTCCTCTATACTGAGCATGCTATTATTTAATTTGCAACTCCATTTATTTGAATTGTGAACATCCACGTTTTCACATGTTCTGCAATTTATATCTGGCAGCTCTTTGCCAAAGCAGATATTTGACACATTGCAAAATTTGCATTCATACCAAATCGGGCTATTATTGCCAATTCTTTGGTGCAATGAATCTGTTGCAATAACATCAACAGACTTGACTTTGAGGCGCTCGAAGTGCGGAAGATTAAAATGCACAAGCTCATAGTGTATATCTGAATCATTCTTGTTGTATGCTATGTATATGCATGACTTCCAGCCACCATGCCCCATGTACATCTGCATCTGATCATAATGCGCCGGTTTTGCATCTTTCACTTTTGATTTAACGACGCTTTTGAAATTCTTATCATTATGAGTTTTCATCTCAACAAGATAAGTTTCATTTTCAAAATCAATTAGGCCATCTATGTGACCTGACCAAAAATTATTCTCACAAAATAATTCAATTTGCCGACCATATATTTCAATGCCTCCTGCATTTAATATGGAAATGAGCTTTTCTTCAAAAAGGTGTCCGTCATTAAAAAGCCGCTCAACTCTCCGTGAGATCCTTGCAACGGGACTCACTAGGTACATTGAATATTGCAACTTCCTCAGGCAGGGCTCACCAATCATCGACATGCCCAAATAGCCACGCTCACGATTGTCAACTTCACCATCAGTTATTTCAACAAGCCTATCAATGACGGACATTTTTCACTTACTCCTGTGGGCTTTCATCTTCAAAAGGCTCATGATCATCGCCATCGTAATAAGATGATTCTTCATCTTCATCAGTACAGCACATTTCAGCAGTGTGCTCATCATCATGCTCCATTTCACAAATCGTACATTGATATACGACGGATACATCTGCACAACAGGCATTTGCTTCTCCTTCTTTTTCATGAAGACTGCCACAGTGATTGCACTTGAATTGCTTTTTTGCAGCCATATCATGCCTCCTTGTAGTCTTTGATGTCATTTTTGGCAGGATAGTTGCTGCTTGCCGGCTGAGTCTTCACCTTGATCTGAATGTCATGGCCGTGAAGCTCAGCAGTGTCTTCAAGCTCCTCAATGCCAATGGCAGCACAGATTTTCTTGAGCTGCTGCTCTGCAATACGAACAGTTGTTGCATTTGCATTGATGATGTTGAGGTTTGCAAACACCATGCGTTTTGCATACTCACCCTCTACAATCTTGAAGTGCAGGCTGATATACTTTCCGCCTGTTGCTGTGTCTTTCAACTCAGACTTGATGATCTGAGCAGTGTACCAACCGTCAGGAATCAAATCCATCCCTTCGTCATCTGCTACGTTGCTTGTGTTAAACACTTTTGGGAGCATTGCCATTTTGTTCACCTTTCACTTTGTTAATGATATAAGTTAGGTCAGCTGGCTCTTTTTGATCAAGCACCCCTGACCGGTCTTTGCAACTTCGCTGTCTATCAACTCCTGTCTGAAGATAGCGTTTACCGTCCTTCTCTACTTGCAAACAGAATACCTCATCAAACATATAAGGCAACTGCTGACCAACAACCTTCCCTGGAATCATCGGCACATGAATAATGAGACCTGATGCCTCATCTTCAACCAGCCGAAGTTTGGATGTGAAAACGATATTCTTGTCAGGAATATCGCGGAAATTGCGAATCATGTGCATCATGGCATCTGCCATCTTTTGATATGCTTGACGAGGATCTTTCTCATCTTTCTTGAAGTCAACAAGAATCACTTCAGCAATTTCTGATATTGAGTCAACACAGATTGTGTCAAACTTGCAATCTTTGCTCTTGACAAAATCATATATCTTGTCAATATCAGAATACTTTGTCACTTCAGTGTAAGGAATGTCTTTCCTTGAAAGTGACAAGAGTCCATTCTCAGCAGATACAATCAACGGATTTGGTGCCGTTGAGCACAAGACTGTTTTGCCAGTACCGGCATTGCCATAAACGGCAATTTTGATGCCCCTTGTGATAGTGTCTTTTGTTGACTTTATTTGAATTGCCATTATCCCACCTTCAATGTTGGAGCAGATTGTTGAGCAATTACTACTTCATTCAAAAGATCAGATTCAATCTTTTTGAACCTTGTCACATCAAGACTCGGCTTGTATCTGATGCACTCTCGTTCTTCTGGTGACATTTGATGGAACACTTCACCAAGTTTGTCATCATCAATTTTATATGTGATGCCAAAAGTGGCAGTGAGGCGGAAGTCCTCAAGTGTTGCAGTCTTTGTGCCAAGGCCAGGATTTTCAAGCTGTATTGCATCACAGATTTCTCGACGCAATTGCATTTCTTCTTCCTTTACTGCCTTCAATGTTTCTTGGGCATCAATCCATCTTTCTATCTTTTCTCTCAGGCTCATCTTTTTCATCCTCTATTTGCATTAGTACGTTTGCCTGCCAATCTTCACAAGCCATACGCAGCTTGTGATAATCAACATCTTCACCTATGAATTTGCGGCCATATACTTCTGACTCTGCAACCCAAACATCCTTTGCAAAATATATGTTCACAAAATCACCAAAATAAAATATATAGTACCATAACTTTCGGATTCCTGTATATAGGTATATATACCTAGTTGGGGATTCTTGCACCTTTTGGAATGATCGGGCCTGCTTCATGTATTGTGATGTGAGCAAGCCCATTTGCCACAATCTCACCACGATATATGTGCAACTGGTCTATTTGAGAATCATCCTCCCATACTCCAGCAATTGTCATTGCATCAAGCAATGCCTTCATGTGATTGTCAAGATCACGTTTCCGCTTGTCTGGCGGGAATAGCACAACTTCCATCAACATCCTCATGTCACCGAGTGCAACATCAGGTATTTGCTGTATGATTGCTTGTTGCACATCATCTCTGAAGTTTTTCCCTTTCGGGCTTATGTAAACATGAGTCCTTTGCTTGACATAATAGCTGTTGACCGTAGGAGGCCAAGGCAAAATTAGCTCAATCATAACTACCTCTTAAAAATGCTGCCATAAGTTTATTCACAGATGGTGATTTGTTTTTGCATCTCTGGCATTGTGCACATGCTTTGGTCTTGACATATCTTTCTGTGCTCCCGCATTTTCTGCATGCTTTGCCATGAAACGTCTCTGATCTTTTTCTTGACCCGCTGCTCATAAGTCATTAAACTCCCTCAAAAACTTGATTACTTTTGTTGTGTTCATCGTTTCTGGATTTGTCAGAGTATAAGGCTTGGTGCAATATCCATTTGCTATAAAGAAGTCAAGTACCTTTTGTGCACCACTCTTATTGCCGCCCTTCCTATCATTTAGCTCCCTGACTGCTTTCACATTGGCACATATAGCATTGAAGTTGCCTAATGTCATTATGCCTTGCTTTCTAAAAAATCCATTCACTGCCCTAGAAGCCGTTTCTTTCCCTTGCAATGCCTTGATTATACTAAACTTGAGGCGCTTGGCAGTATCATAGATATCACCTTTGATTTCAACCCTGCGGAAGAAAGTGTCTATTGATTCAAACTCTGCCTCAATAGCCCGATCTGCCCAGTCCAATTCTCTATTGTGAATAACGGAATCACCCGGATCATTATTAAATGCTGCTGCTATTCCTGCATACTTTAGTGTCCGCAGTGTGTTCCTTGTAGCCATCAATGTGCGGATATCTTCAGCACCGCTATTCAATGTGTCACGCCATTTATCACTTATCTTTTTCAAACGCTCTTTGTCTTCAACCTGCAAATCAATAACATCAGGCGTGACTCTTGCTTGTTGTCTTGCACATAGCTGAGTTAGATATTTGAGCTTTAGCATAACATCATTTGGCAACGGTGGCTTGTCACCAAGCACAAATTCAGGAATGAAATCAGTCTCTCGGTAAATACCTACCCTTGGCAATTCTCCGCTGAGTAGTGCCTTTTCATCAGTAAATATGCTTGAAAAGCTCTCTGCGGTAGACTCCATTATGAATGTCATTGCTGCTGCTCTCAATGGCTGTATTGACCCATCTTTGCTAGAGTACCCTTCAGCACCCATCATTTCATTTTTGCCAGATGCCGAATAAAGACCAAGTTGATATCTGATTATGCCAGATGAATCTCCTGCTTCTGATGATTTTATCAAGCCGCACTCTGTTTGTACTGATACACAAGACCGTGAATCTTTTAGGGCATTATACATTGCAACTGGACCGGTGAATCTAGCCGGTGCTAAAAATGAAGAAACGTCACCATGCTCATTTAATGATAGCAATGTTTGTGATATGAATTTTCTTATACTGTCTTTGCCCCTTCCTGTTCTTGCAATGACTAGCATCTCAATGTTAAGCCCTGTCCCTGATACATTAAAGGTGCGGCCGGTTATGCCTGCAACAAGTCCAAGGGCGGAAGCCAACGCAAAAATATTAGACGGGACGAATTGCTGATTAAATGCACCAGTTACTAGGTCACCTAGCAAGCCTGGAGGATGCACTATTGGAGATATGCCCTGTGATATTATTGGCTCAGGCAATACTTCTTCATCTGGATTATATGCAGGAATATCAAATGTTTTTACTTTTAATACGGCACCCTCAACAAGATGCGGAATTGAATCATATCTTTCTTGCCATCGTTCATCTTTTACTTTGCAACCATTCATTATTGCTTGCAATGTATTTATTGCCAAGGTCTTGTTCATGCCATCTTTGGCATATTGATATGAAAGATTTAGCAGCGGTTGATGATAAGTCTTTCCGCTCTGGATGAGCTCAATCATTTCATCTACTGGTATGACTCCTTCTTGATATTGGGGAGTCTGTGTATCAACTTGCTTGACATAGTGCTGAATTACTGCTGGACTTCCATCAGTATATTTCAAGAATAAGAATTTGCCGTCATCTGGATCATCACGAGTAGGATAGAACCAAGGCTGTGACCAAGTATTCATTTCCTTTACGTGAACTAATGGGTAACCTGACAAAGATCCCATGATTTGTCTTGCAAGATCTTTTATTTCACCTTTTGTATGTGGTTCAGTTTCAACAACGCATCTGAATTTATTTTTCTCAGGTGGATTGTGACTGTGAGTTGTATAGATAAAATGATTGATGGCTAAGTCTTTGAGGATCTTATGCAGTTCAACTGGATCAGGCGCACTCTGCGGATTATCTGTTGATGCATCACCATCAATTACAAATATTCTTGTTTGCTTTAGGTTATCATCTTTTCTGTAAATCGGGTCTAGCTCACCCCTTACAAAATAGCTTTCATGCTTATTGCCTTTCTTGCAAACTGAAAAGTGATCTGCTAATGAGTTAAATGAGTCAAAAGATAAGTTTCTTCCATTCCTTACGTTCATTTGATTGCCCTTAAATCGGCATATTTTGAACATAGTAGAATTACTCCAGTAGATTAGCAAAATTGTGTTTGTTTTACTATAACCCTTTTTCTACGGCTCTCTGAGCCATTTTATACCGTGGCTATAGTAGGGTATACGCCAACCCAATAAAATCCGCTAGGTGGATTCCTGAACGGGCTGGCAATGGTATAGGATAGCCGGCTTGGTGGCTATCCGTACTTTCCACAATTCTAGTGCTTGACAAATGGCTCCATTTGAATTATACATTGATCATCTGGTGCAATGGCTGCTACAAGGCATTGGATTGCCTTTGGCTGCTCCATTATATCAAGCGGCTCACCTTTTTCATCCATTTTTATGTGATCCTTTAGAATGTTGATAATCTTGTCCTCAAGAGACTCTTCTTTGATTTGCTTGATGATCAAATCACAGATATCAATAAGTGCATCCGTTGGAATCGGCCCAAGTGCAACAGAAGTTGCTTTCAGTGCTGCAATTGCGTTAATCACTTTCATTTTCATTACCTCTGGTTAATGTTTTCTTCATTTTGCTTTTATCATTTGCAGTGCCAGTAAGCAACTGATAGCGCTGGACTCGCTTCATTCGTTGCACTCATTTCGCTCTCCCCTTAGCTCCTCTGAATATTTCATGTTGTGCCCCTTGCCTTGGTGATGGCATTCAGCCTTCTGCAGATCGCGCAATCAGACAGGAAGCCGTACCCGTTGTGCTTGCGGCATGTCGTAATACCACCTTTGTTCTCTGGATCAGATAGCCATTCCATCGTGGCTACCAGCCATCGGTTTTCCACCAGCAGCTCGTCGAGCTGTTGCTCGACTGCTAGCAGTCTATGTTGCAACTCGAATACCTGCGGCCATGCAAAGGATTCACCGGTCTTGTCGTTGTAAACAGCATCAAGGCTTGTTGTTCGTTGCGCTGTGTCAATAAGCGCAGCAAACACTTTCTGGAGTTGTGTGTTCATATTTCACCTGCGCGAGCTTGCATGTCTTTTAGTGCATGCTTTTTCATCATTTCCGCTGTTGCTTCGGCATCCTCCTTATCATTAGTGAAGTAGTCTGCGGCCTTTTGATGTGCACCATTGATAAATAGGCGCACTCTGTACTCACTGTCCCTTTTTGTGATTACCGTCCTTACTGGCTCAACGAACTCATCAATTTTTATGCTCGTGAGGCATTCATCAATGGTTTCGTTTGCTTTTGTCCATTCTGATGCAATTAACTCACGTTGCTTTGAATCAGAGGGCAGTGTATGAGGCCAAACCGTGCGGAGTCCTTCAATACACTCAATGAGCTTCTTGATTCTCTCTTTGTCATTCATCATCTTGATCTCCTCCGTTGTATGCAATGGCCTTCAATTCCGTGAGCTTTGCAACAATTGGGTCAAGTCTCTTTTCCAGTGCTGCCAGTGCTTCTTCACGGGTTCTTTTGGCATATGATTCAAGTGCCTCAATTATTTGCTCCGTTGGCGGCTCATAGTCAGGAATCTCAAAAGTGTATGTTTTGCCAATGAGAACCCTGTTGCTAAATGAAGTATAATTTCCGCAGGGTGTGATTGCATACTCATCTGTCACTCCTGTAGCATCATAGACCTTGGCTGGGCGGGCTTCACCATAGATGCTGATTTCATAACAATAGTGTACTTTATTCATAACCGGTGATCTCCTGTGGCTCTTGGTCAATCAATTTGAGTGATACTTTCTTTGCTTTTGCCTCCAATTTGTCTTTTTGTAGCTCTTTTGACAAATAGAGCTGATATGAAGGAGAAAGTTCTGATTGCGTGTTGATGAAATTTTCTGTTGGCTTTGGCTTGCTTACTGCCAATGGATCACGGATGCTGAAATCCTGTTTAATCAGGGTTTCATATGCCTCTTTGTTGAGGAGCGTTGGTCGTTTGCCCTTTGGTGCTGGAGTTGCTACAATCTTATTGTCCGTGAGGAACTCTAAGATCATTGGCTCGTCTTGTGCATTCAATATAACGCCGCTATTTTCACTCAATGCTTCATATCTCATCTTTTGCTTACCTCTTGATAGTGCTTCCTGAGTTTGAGTGGATTGGCTCTGAGTGATATTTCTCTGCAGAGTTCATCCGTTTGGAAGGCATTTGATTGCCTTATTAAATCACTGCGTTCTTCCAGTAAGTCTGAAATATTCCGCAGGTTTGTGCTTGTCCTTGAATCAAGGTATGTTGCACAAAGCGTCTGGAGCTTTCTGGAAGTGGTTCTTGCAGAAAGCATCCTGATTAGGTCTTGAGTGGATATGTTTTTCATGTTAGCTTTTCATCCTCGGAGTAGAAGGGTGTATGCACCACATACCAGCCGCCTTTCTTCATCTGTTGCAGCATCGAGTAAATCATATTCTTCACCTGTTGCAAGAATATGTCCGTTCCATTCACAAACGCGGAAGTCAAGTTCTTCAATGTCATATTTTTCTTTCCCTATTGGCTCTAGTCCAATCACAATAATATAGCCTTTGCTTGTTTTGTATACTTGGACAAGTACATCTTCAAGCAAATCATTCAACATATAATGATTTGTTAGAAGTTTTTCAGGGCATTTTTCATCTAGGAATGATGCTACTTCATTAAAGTTCATTTGCATAAACATCTTCTGGCTCCATTTGTGGGCTGGTATTGGGACAGGTGGAATTGTAGACCATAAAAGGGGGAAAGGACACTACGTAGAAACCGAAGGTCGGAGCCTAGTGCACTTGTGATAGATATTCCGCATCGGTTGCTCCTTGTAGTGCTTAGGCTCAACTGGATAAATCTGAGTTAAGTTAGTGTAAACTAACTTCTCCGGTACTGGACTAAAATGGTCGGGTATTGTGTACAAAAAATAGACAAAAACTTTTGAAAAACTTTCTTGAAAAGTATTTAAAAAGTGTGGGGTATATCGAGGGGTTTTGTTAGTAAAAACAAGAGCTTAGGTGTTGAAAAATGGGCTATTGACTTTTACTTTTTTAGGTCGTCCGAGGGCGCCCGCGGGGGCGCCGGAGCGCCCGAAAACAAGTGCATAAGTCGACCGCCCCTCCCGTAGTAAAACAGTAGAACCGGCCAGACTGTAGGCCGTAAGTCCTTAATATATAACATATTTTACCCCTCTTAGAGAATTACTTTTGGCCTACTACAGGGACACTCTAAACTCTTTCACCAAAATAGCACCAAACCGATACGAACCGTAAATTGTTGTGCCAAACCGAGCCAAGCGGAATCAAAACCGAAGCAGGTAGATTGCGGCAAAACCGAGTGCATAACTTGCATCCGCTTTGTGCAAACCAATGTGCAACCATCACGTGCAACTTGAAATCCTTACGCTATAACCCAAAATAAAAGGGGCTACAAGCCCCTTCTATTCCTACCCCTTGGCCTACCTATAGGCCAGCCCTTTATTATTCCTTGGCGGCCTTCTTGTCCAGTCTGGCGCTGTCCTGTCCGGCTTTATAGATAGCCTCGAAGTCCTCTACAAGCCCACGATAATAAGAAACTTGTGTAATGTCGTTCGGCGTTCCGTTTTCTTGTATCCATTCGTCGATATTTTCGCTGGATACTTCGCCAGCGATAAACGCGCTAGCGATTGTAGCCTTAGCGGATTTTCCTCGCTTAATAGAGAATCCGCTCTCCTTCCAAGCCTTCTCGGCTTCTTTCCAGCTCTTACCCTCGCCAATAGCTTGTACGAAAAATTGTTCTTTGGTTACTGTAGCCATTTTGTGTTCCTCGTAAGTTTTGGGTTAGTGTCTAGCTAATACCAGACAAGACAATTATAGCCTAATTGTTAGCTAATGTACTAAGTACATATACCTATTTGCTTTCCGCTTGTTGTGTGGTATAGTTGGCACGAATGGGAATGGGAATCGTTATCGTTTGCGAGGATGGTAATGGGAAGCGTTCGCGTTTGCGACCCGCCTGGGGGGGGGGTGATTTTTATTTTAGTTTCTCTATGACCTGCCTCACAATTTTTTCAAAAAAATCAAAAAATTTTTTGCACCAAAAATGCACTCTCGCACTAACTAATCAACATCAAAATCAAAACCGGATAATTTAATTATAACCCAAAAGTTTTTCTTGTCTTTGGCGGCGCTATATGGTAAATATGGGTTTCGGGCGCAAACCTGCGGAACGATAAACAGTAAAGGAGCAAATGCAAATGCCAGTCTTTGAGAAAACGTTGATTCGAGTGTTGCAAACGGGCGAGACTCACTATGGTCAGGCAAACATCACTTCTGCAGGCGAAGAATCTGCATTTGGTGTTGAGAACACTGACATGGTGTCAATCGGCCCGAATCGTGCAGAAACATTCCCTCTTTCTGCAGTCTCAATCACCAATCGTGACGAGTGCCCGAACGGCGCTGACAATCACTACGAGTAAAAGATGATGCAAGATTACTTCAAGATTGAAGGTTTGCAAAATGTCGATGCTACGTTCTTTGCTAGCGTCGAGGATGCTGCTGCCGGATTGACTGAAGCTGATGTTTTGCTCGTACTCGGCTCACCATTGTTGAATGAAGTTGAGAAAGAGTGGTTTGATCGTGCATATGCAAAAGGCCGCGCAATGGCAAAGAAGCGTGCCGTTGACAATCTTTTTGCATCAATGAGAGATAAAGGAGGGCACTCTGCTGCCCTCTCTTATCTTGCCAGATTTGCTGATAAGTGGAATGATGAACTCGGCAAGCCTGTTGATGGCACGTTCAGGTTTGAGGTGAAAATGTGAAGAATGTGTCCTACATAGCATCGCCAACAATGCGGAAGTTTCATGCTTCAGACGCATTTGTTCGCTGCTTGATGGGGCCGATAGGAAGCGGGAAATCTGTTGCATGCATAATGGAATGTATGATGATTGCATGCAGACAAGAGCCTAATTCAGAAGGAATACGCAAGACTCGCTGGGCAATAATCCGCAATACGTATCGTGAATTGACCGATACCACTATGGAATCATTCTTTGACTGGTTCCCGAAAGAGCTTGGATTATGGCGTGCAATGGATATGAAATGGACTCTGACTCGCCCTCTTGGTGACGGCACTATATTAGAGGCAGAATTCATATTCCGTGCACTTGATAAGCCAGATGATATCAAGAAGTTGCTGTCACTTGAAATAACTGGCGGCTGGATCAATGAAGCAAGAGAAGTCCCGAAGGCTGTTGTTGATATGCTCATGGGCAGGGTAGGTCGCTACCCTTCAGCAAGAGAAGGCGGTGCAACATGGCACGGCATCATCCTTGACACTAATCCCCCAGATAGTGATCATTGGATGTACAAGCTGTTTGAAGAGAATTGCCCAGATAATCATGCAATTTTCCATCAGCCTTCGGGGCTCTCACCGGAAGCAGAAAATATAAGCAATCTGCCCAAGAATTACTACGGCAATATGCAAGCAGGCAAAGATCAAGAGTGGATCAATGTCTATGTGCATGGCCACTATGGTTTTGTCCAAGATGGCAAGCCAATTTATAGCGAATACAAAGATGATGTTCATCATACTGATCAACCAATTTTGCTTGATACATCCAGGCCAATTTATATTGGCATTGACTTTGGGCTCACTCCTGCTGCAGTGCTTGCCCAAGAGTCAGCAAGCGGAAGATGGTTATTGATTGATGAGCTTGTGACTGAAGACATGGGTGCACTCACATTTGGCAGACTCCTGCGAGAAAAGCTGAATCGTGAATATGCAGGATTTGAGTTTGAAATCTATGGTGATCCTGCTGGTGAGCAGCGTGCACAATCTGATGAGACGACTCCGTTCCAGATTCTTCATGCACAAGGCATAACTGCATCACCTGCTTACACAAATGATTTTGTGCTCCGCAGAGAGGCCGTTGCATCAACTTTGACCAGAATGGACTTTTCTGGCAATACTGGGTTTGTTCTCGGCCCAAAATGCAAGATCCTCAGAAAGGCAATGGCAGGCGGCTATCGCTACAAAAGAATGCAAGTCACAGGCCAAGACAAGTATCAGGACAAACCTGAGAAGAATCGGTACTCACATGTTGCGGAAGCATTGCAATATTTGATGATCGGTGCTGGTGTTGGTGGCAAAGTCATTGAGACAAAAGGCTGGGGCAATAGTCCTAATTATTCAAATTTTGATAGAATGGTGGTGTGATCATGGCCGGCAAAAAGACAGCAAAAGAAGCTCTTGATGATCGTGAGAAGCAAATCACGGGGAGAAAGGTGCTTGATGCAATTGAAGGAACTGAAATGCCGGGCATCCCTGCTGTTGCCAAATACCCTCTTCAAAGAACTGGCATAATGGATAAGGATGCAGATTATGCAAAAATTGTTGCTGGAGCAAATGCAAAAGCACTCAAGCAAGGATTTGACAGCCCGAATATGGCAAGAGTCAACGATGCAATTGGCTATGACAAAGTGCTAGATGCCTTGGCACCTGGAGCCGGAACGTCAATGATTGCCGGACAAAAGGCTGCATATGCAAAAGAAGATGCTGAAATGGCAGCTCTTAGGGCACAAGCCCTCATGGAGCAGGCTGGTGCAGTCGTTGCTCCAATGGTTGATTCTGCAAAAGGTGCAATCCAACAAGGATTGTTGTCTGCAAAAGGAATGTTGCCTCAAAAACAGACTCCTGCACCTACTCCATATGAGCAAGAGATATATGGGCAGGATATGCAGCCAAATGATGCAACTCGTGCATTCTATGGTGCACAACAGAAGCAGGCTTTTGCCACGCCAGCAGAAAGAGCAGGCATGGCTGCTGGCAATGTGATACAGGCAGCAAAAGGCATTCCTGGTCAGATGAAAGGATTGCTGTCACAGTTTTCTAATGGCATGAGCCCTGGAGCAACTGCTCAGCAAGCACAACAGGGCTTGAGTCAAGCAGAGTTGCAAATGCAACAAATATGGAACCAAATGGATCCAGTGCAACGTGAAATGTTCTTGCAAGAAATTCGTGCCCGTCAACAAGGTATGCAACCATGAAGCCATCTGAAGCCCTCAAAGCAGTAAATGCCGTAATCAAAATTGCACATTTTGTTTCTCCAAAAGTCCGTGCAGTATTGCAGGACATAATGGACGGCAAACATGATGATGCAAAGCCTGTAGTCACAGCACCTAAAAAAGAAGCAGAGAAAAAAGATGCTTGATGAAGAAAAGATTCTCCAGATAATCGGCTCTGAGCTTCAAAGCTCACAGGGCGGCACGATTGGTGATAGTCTGTCTCAAAACTTTGAGACAGCGCTTTCATATTATCTTGGGAATCCTAACGGTCGTGAAGTGAAAGGGAAGTCAACTGTTACATCAACAGATGTTGCAGATGCAATTGAATGGATTATGCCTCAAATCATGGAAGCTCTGACTCAAAACAATGAAGTTGTGAGATTTGACCCATCATCTGCGGATGATGAGTCACAATCAGAACTTGAGTCAGATTTTGTTTATGACATCTTGATGAAAGACAATTCTGGATTTCTTGTCATTCATCAGTTTGTAAAAGATGCTTTGATGCAAAAGAATGGCTTTGTCAAAGCATACTACTCAAAATATGACGAAGTCAAAAAAGAAAATTACACTGGGATAAGTGAGCTTCAGCTCCAGATGCTGCTTGCTAGCCCTGATGTTGATCTTGTTCAATTGACCCAAAATGATTCTGAAGAAGGCATCACTTTTGATGCGCGAATTGCAAGATCATGCAAAAAAGGCAAGATAGTTGTTGAGAATGTTGCACCAGAAAACATTCGAGTTGCTGGCAATCACAATTCAATATTGCTTGATGGCTGTAGATTCCTTGCACATGTTGAGAACAAAACTGTTTCAGATCTGATAAAAGAAGGATATGACAAGAGTATCATATGTGAATGTGCAGGTATTGATTTAGACTCAAAAAGTGATTATCGTTTTGAGCTACAAGGTGAATCTGTCACCCCTTTGAGTGTTGCATTTACTGATGACTCGATGAAAGAGTTGACTGTATCAGAGTGCTATACATACATTGATATTGACTATGATGGAGTTGCAGAATACGTCAAGATTGTTGTTGCCGGTGATCAAAATCCAACTCATATTCTCGATATTGAAGAAATTGACTCTTGTCCATTGATTTCAACAACTGCAATTTTGATGAGCCACAAGCTCTATGGCCTGTCAATTTATGACCGCCTGAAGCAGATTCAGGATCATAAAACTGCATTGTGGCGCAACACAATGGACAATATTTATCTGCAGAACAATCAGCGAATTGGTGTTCTTGAGGGGCAGGTAAATCTTGATGATCTCTTGATCTCACGTCCGGGTGGTGTAGTCCGCATGAAGCGGCCTGATTCAATTTTCCCAATCGTGACTCCACAGCTCGGTGATGCTGCATACAAGATGCTTGACTATCTTGATATGACTCGTGCAGGCCGAGTTGGTGTTGACGCAAATGGTGATGTAAACGTTGAGAATGTCGGTGATCGAGTTGGATCAGAAGGCATTGATCGCGTGATGAATGCAAAAGAGGCACTAGTTGGGCTGATGATCCGAGTCATTGCGGAAACTGGCATGAAGCCGATCTGCTATGCAATTCGTGATCTTGCAATAAAGCACATGGATACTGTTGTGCACTACAAACATAAAGAAGCATGGGTTAAGGTCAACCCGTCTAATTGGAATCGTCGGCTGCGCTCAACTGTCAGAGTAGGACTTGGCACAGGCAACAGAAGGTTGACTTTGCAAGGTGCTCAGTCAATCATTGCATTGCAAGAAAAGATTGCTGCTGTGCCTGGGCAAATGTTTGTCAAGCCACAGCAAATATATAATGCTGTAGAATTTGCTGCTAAGCAATATGGAATAGATGGCATAAGCAGATTCTTCCTCTCTCCTAATTCTGATGAAGGCAAGGAGTTTGCTCAGCAACAGTCTGCTTCCATGAAAGAGAAGGCAGATTTTGAGAAGCATATTATGCTTACTCAAGCAGATGCTCAGGTCAAAATATCTGAGGCAGAAAGGATGAAGGCAAATGCTCAGCATGAAGCAAACATGATGAAGGCTGAGAACGAAAGGCTCAAGAATCAAATTATTGCCTTGAAAGAATCTGTTGCAGCAGCAGGAAAAGATGAAGATCGCAACCTGAAGCGGTTTGAGATCATCACTGATCGTGCACTCAAGCTTACTCAAATTGAAGCAGAGAGCAACAAAGAGCTATCTGCAGAAAACAGTGAGAATCAACAAGGAATAGAAAATGCTTAATGAGCAAGAAAAAGCAAAATTGCAAAATGAGATTGAGATTGCTGAGAAGGCAAGAGTTGCCTTTGATCACTATTTCTCGCCTTATTTTGAAAAGAAGGAAGCAGATTTGATGGCAGCATTCAGATCTGCACCTATCGGTGATCGTGAACATTTGAATAATATTCATGGGCTTTTTAAGGCCATTGATGCTATCAAAAACGATCTTTTGAGTTCTATTGAAACTGGGAAGCTTGCAGCTATGATGATTGCAGCTGACCAAGAGGAGATTTCCAAATGAATACTGAAAGTGCTACCGCAAATAGCGATGCATCAGTTGAAGACAGAATTGAACAGATTCTGTTTGATGAGCAGCCTGCTGATGATCTTAAGCAATCTGTGCAACCAAAAGGTGATGCAACAGATGGCAATGATGATCAAGAAGATGAGGATGCGATAGTTGATGATGCAGAGGCAGGCACTCTTGCTGCATATCTTGGCATCAATGAGGATCAAATCATTGAGACTGATGATGGCAAGGTTCTTGTCAACGTAAAGGTGAATGGTGAAGTTACTCCTGTTCCTATGCAGGAAGTAATTGCATCATATCAGCTTCAGAAGCACGTCAACAACAAGTCCATGATATTGTCTGAGCAATTGAAAACTGTTCAGAGTGAATATCAAACTGTGAGGACTGAAGCAGCAAATCGCTTTCACGTCCTAGACAAAATGTCAGAGGCACTTGAGCAGCAACTCTTAAGCCAATATCAACAAGTTGATTGGGTAAGGCTCCGCAGAGAAAATCCTGCTGAATTCGTTGCTATGCAACGTGATTTTGAGCAATCCAAGCAAATGATCACTCAGGCAAAGCAAGCGACGATTCAGCAGCGAACTGCGCTTGAGCAATTCAATGCCATGCAGCAAGAGAAGGCATATCAGGATCACCTTGCAGAACAAGACAATATTGTTTTGCAGATGTACCCTTCATGGGCTGATCAAGCTGTGCGGGCAAAGGAAGCTGGAGAAATGCGTACGTTTCTTCAAGGTGCATATGGATATACAAATGAGGAGCTCAACTCAATTAATGACTTCCGTCAGATTCAAGTCATTAAGGATGCAATGGCATTCAGGCAAGGCCAAAAAGTGGCTGAGCAAAAAGTCCAAAAGCCAGTACCAAAGTTTCAAAAAGCAGGCAGGCCTGCGGCAGATATGGCAAAAATGAGGGATTCAAAGGCACGTAAGAGTGCACTTAAGTCCTCAGGGTCAGTTGATGCTGCAGCTGCATTACTCGTTGACAGAATGTGAGGTAACAAATCATGGCACAAGCAACTGGTGCATTCAGCACATATGATTCACCCATTGCAACCGGCGGCAACCGTGAAGACTTGTCGGATGTCAT